>Ga0315901_10004200_pt1 | contig 18115 bp, 9 predicted proteins | sample LakEriMetagenome_10_FD_203761 | JGI IMG/M metagenome (GOLD analysis project Ga0315901, IMG submission 203761) | Freshwater fungal communities from buoy surface, Lake Erie, Ohio, United States - Buoy 2 MA116 | ecosystem: Environmental > Aquatic > Freshwater > Lake | place: USA: Lake Erie, Ohio...
ATAGTAGAAATCATTTTAGCGTCTAACTTAAATGTTCCTGTTAAAACTTCGTTTTTCTTTTGTTTTTCACCAGCAGAAATAACAAACTCATCCAAAACCTTCATGTTTTCAGATTTTTTCATTTCGAATTTAAAATTCAGAATTCCTTTGGCTTCAATTACTTCAATCGGATAAATTGTGTTGGAATATGTTTCACTTTCTATTTTAATAATCACCTTTCCTCTAGGGACTTTAGGAATGGAAAAGAAGCCGTTTTCATCGGTATAAGCTCCCGTAATCACAGTTGAGTCGGCAGCACGAAGTAATTTAACTTTTTGATTGATAATTGCTTCACCATTTGATTTTTCAATTACTGTTCCTCGAATAATTACATCTTGTGCAAAATAAGATTGCAGACAAAAAAAGCAAAGGAAAGAAATGAGTAAAACGTATTTCATAGTTTCTAGTTGATTTTCCGAAATTACAATTAATTTAGGTAAAAATATGAATAATCAGAATTAGATTAATAGTTCACCAATAATAATGTAGTATCAAAAGGTTGTGTAACAACTTCAACAACATTTTGGTTTGTCGTTCCAATTACCTGGTAATAAATTGAATACAACGATAAAGCATCGTTGATACAGATTCTAGAATAATAAGAACTTCCATACAAATCCATTTGATCAGCAGGGCAACATTCAAGGCAATTTTCTTTCCCCTCAAACTTTATGAAGCGTAAATGATCTGACGGTTGCATACTGTTATTCACAAATCGAAGTTCAACCCACGATTTAGCTTTTGTGGAGTAATTTCGAATATTATTGGAAGATGGTGTTAAAGAGGAAAACTGAATTTCTTCATCAATGTCAAAATACAATGGTTTTGAAATTCGAATGAAATACTTCTCGACTTTTTCACGCTCAAAAGTAAATTCATATTTTCCGTCAGCCGCTAAGATCTTTGTCTCCATTAATATTTCATCCCCAGTAGTAATCATTTTTTTGTACAACTTTAACGTCGCTCCTTCAAGCCCTTTCGCAAAAGTTGCATCTGTAATTGTTCCCGAAAGAGTAAAACTTGCGATACCTCTATTGCAACTACTTGAATGTATAATCAGTAACGTAATGGCTATCCAAAAGAAAATCGTAGATCCACCTAACCATTTATTGAAGATGTTTTTCATTTTTTCCAGATTTTATAAATGGACTCATGACTAGGTCTATTTTCTTCCATTTCAGACAATGGTTCGCATTCTCTCAAAGTTTCATAACATTCACTTGGTAATTTTTGATAAAGTGAAGTTCCTTCTGATTTCCAGGCAATCATTTCATCACTTACATCTTTGATAATTTTAGCCGGATTTCCCACGACCAAACTTCTTGCAGGAATTTCCATTTTGGCTGGAACAAAACACAAAGCGCCAATAATACTTTCTTTACCAATTAATACATCGTCCATTATTACTGCGTTCATTCCAATAAGTGAATTTTCTCCAATTATCCCACCATGAATTACGGCACCATGACCAATATGAGCTCCCCCTTTGAGATAAACAGTAGTTCCTGGAAACATGTGAATTACACAATTCTCTTGAACATTGCATCCATCTTCAATGATAATCCGTCCCCAATCTCCTCGTATTGCTGCTCCGGGACCTATGTAAACATTTTCACCAATAATCACGTCTCCAATTACAGAAGCTTTTGGATGCACGAAAGACGAAGGCTTAATAACCGGAACAAATCCATTAAATGAATAAACAGACATAAAGCAAATTTACTTTTTTATTTGAATAAAATAAGAAAACAATATCTTCGTAAAGTGGAAATAATATTAAATAATGACTGGAATGAAGTTTTGAAAGATGAATTTTCGAAACCTTATTTTCAAAACCTAAAGGTTTTTCTTAATCAAGAATATGAAATTGACACAGATGTCATTTTTCCCGAATACAACTTGATTTTCAATGCATTGAATCAATGTCCTTTTCATTCTGTCAAAGTAGTAATTTTAGGTCAAGATCCCTACCCCACACGCGGCAATGCTCATGGGCTTTGTTTTTCGGTGCACGAGGATGTCAAACCTTTTCCCAAAAGTCTTCAAAATATTTTCAGAGAAATTGAAAGTGATATAGGAAAACCAATACCTGAAAATGGAACTTTAACAAGATGGGCTAAGCAAGGAGTTTTATTATTAAATACAATTTTAACGGTTCGTGAGGGAAAACCAGAAAGCCATGCAGGCAAAGGCTGGGAACTATTTACGGATACTATTTTAAAAGAAATTTCGAGTAAAAAAAAAGGTCTTGTTTTTCTATTTTGGGGATCTAAAGCTCAGGAAAAGATTCATTTGGTAAAATCAAATTACAATTTAATTTTAACTGCTCCACATCCTTCGCCCTTGTCTGCCTATCGCGGATTTTTTGGATGCAAACATTTCAGTAAAACAAACGAATTTCTAATTAAAAACAACGAATCTCCAATCAATTGGTAAAATCAATTTTGAAGTTCATTCTGTTTTATCATAGACACAAACAAAACAGCATCATAAGCAAAATGAGCTGAAATTGCGAACCATAATCCGAATTCTGAAAATCCTAGAGAAATTAGAAGAATAAAAGGCAATACAATTAATCCATAAAGCGAATAACGCCAATTCATGGGATTCAAATATCCGTGAATAGCAACAAACAAAATAGACGTAATGGCTACTCCAAAATAATATTGAACTCCCGAACGGAAAAGTAACTCCTCTCCGAAACCTGCACAAAATGACAAGAACAAGGCATCTCCGTAATTCAAATTCATGGATCTAACCAAATCGTCAATTTTGGCCGGCAACTTGTCAAAAACAGGAGATTTCAAAAGAATATAGGCCAAAACTCCATATACGAAACCAAATTGTAATCCTAGTCCGACATTGAGAATGTTTAGATTATCAAATTGTAAAATCTCCCATGGGGCAATCTTATTGGCATAAAAATGAACTAGAAAAGTAGGAATAGGAAAAACCAATAAGGTAATTAATCCAAGGATTAACATTCGGTTTCTAAGTGACATGAAATTCACTTTTGGTTTGCTTTTCCCAATGTTCATTTAACAAAACAACAAATCTACGGGACATGTTATTCGAATATTTTTTCGTTCTAAAACTTCCAACCCAACGAATCCCTTGAATAGCATTGGTTAAAAATAATTCATCTGCGGACAACATGTTTTGTGGCATAATTGGGCATTCATATACCTTGATATTATTGGCAATTGCTAAATTAATAATTTGCATACGCATTGTTCCTGCTATGCATCCATCTTCGATACTCGGGGTGTAAAGTACACCATTATGCACAACAAAAATATTACTATTGCTGGATTCTAAAACTTGACCACGATCATTGGTTAAAAATAAATCATCCATACCTTTATCACGAGCAGCTAGAGATGCCATAATGTATTTCAAACCATTTTTGGTTTTGAATTTCGATAAAAATGATTTTTCAAGTTTCAAATCCATGTAAATATCCATTTCTAATCCTAGACTGTTCAACTCAAAATAGTTTTTTTCCAGCGGATTAATATCGATATATAAATTTGCTTCGTTGATCGACGGCAAATATGCTCCTCCTGGTGTACGATCAAGTGAAACTCGAGTTTTCGCTCCGGATTTTATTCCAGATTTCAGGATAAGTTCATTGATTTTCTGATCCAAAAAATTCGTTGTCCAACTACCATTTACTTCCATTTTCAATGCTTTCGCACCCTCTGTCAACCTTATCCAATGATTTTCTAGATTAATTACCTTACCATTGATGATTCGGACACTTTCAAAAACTCCATCGCCGTACAAATGTCCTCTGTTTCCAAAATTTATGGTTGGTAGATTATTAGGTAAAACCTGTCCGTTGTTGTAGACGTAAAGTAGTGACATAATTAATTAAATATCAATTGAATGAAATCATCACCTTTCTGGGGATCCAAAAATAATATGTAAAGTATTCCAAATATTGCCCCACCCAGGTGTGCATCATGAGCAATATTTCCTTGACCTCTTCTCAACGCGAAATATTCGAAAGCCAAGTAAAGTGGCCCGAAAATGTATGCAGGAATAGGAATAGGAATAAAAAGTAAAGCTAGTTTCATAGTTGGATTACACAAAATTGCGGCAAAGACAATTGCAGATACCGCACCGGAAGCACCTAGCGAATTATAATGAGCATTTTCATGATTTCGAACAAACAGAATAAGCGACGCAAATACACCACCTAATATATACAACAGAGCAAAATGAATCATTGCTGAAACATTCCCAAATTGATTATATAAAGATACAAATAGAATTTGCCCTAGAAAAAATAAGGAAAACATATTAAAGGCTAAATGAGCCCAGTCCACATGTATAAACATATGACTTATAATTCGTTGATTTTCTTTAAAATTCTTTACTCGGTATGGAGAAAAAACAGAGTTTGATAGAAATTCCTGATTCTGAAAAGCATAAGCAGATACAAAAACAGTTACTACAATAATGGCATAAATTACGATCAAGTCTTGAAATTTAAGTTTTCCCGAAATTAATGAATTTTAGAGCATTCTAATTACATTTGTCCTAAAAAGATTCTCATGATCATCTCTCCTTCCCTCCTATCCTGCGATTTTGCAAATATACAGCGCGATGTTGAAATGTTAAATCAATCAAAAGCCGATTGGTTACATATTGATGTAATGGATGGTGTTTTTGTTCCAAATATTTCCTTTGGTTTTCCTGTCGTTCAAGCAATGCATAAACATGCAAAAAAACCGTTGGATGTACATCTGATGATTGTTAATCCTGACCAGTATGTCGAAGAATTTAAAAAAGTGGGTGCAGAATATTTAACAGTTCATTTTGAAGCTTGTACACATTTACATCGTACTATTCAATTGATTAAATCTCATGGAATGAAGGCTGGCGTTGCCTTAAATCCTCATACAGCAGTCGATGTGCTTTCAGAAATTATCAATGATTTGGATCTCGTTTTAATCATGAGTGTAAACCCTGGTTTTGGTGGACAAAAATTCATTCCGCAAGCCGTTGAAAAAGTTCGAAAACTAAAGAATTTGATTCAAAATTCGGGTTCTAATGCCTTAATCGAAGTGGATGGTGGCGTAAATCAAGAAACGGGAAAACTTTTAGCTGAAGCCGGAGCTGACGCTTTGGTAGCTGGAAGTTATGTTTTTAACTCTGAAAATCCACACAAAACAATTGAAGGACTGAAACAGCTGTAGTTAAAGGTTATTCGAAAATAATCGTAAACTCTACTCTTCTATTTTTTTGACGACCTTCCGCAGTTAAATTATCTGAAATTGGTTTTGTTTCACCAAAATAGGCAATTCGAATAATATTCTCGTTAACTCCTTTCGTAACTAAATAATTTTTAACCGCTTCTACTCTATTTTTCGAGAGAATCATATTAGTTTCAGCATCTCCAACATCATCCGTGTGACCAGAAAGTAAAATATTCCAATTCGTTTTTGATTTCAAGGTCTCTGCCAATTTATCAAGTGAAGATTTTGAATTTTCTAAGATGGTCGATTTGTTAGTTTCAAATTCTAAATTCTTAAATGCCATGTCCAACACCTCCTGATCTTTTTTCTCAACGTATGGACAACCTTTATTTTCTTTTGGTCCAAAAGTTAACGGACAATTATCTTCTTTGTCGTTGATTCCATCATTATCAGAATCTCCATAAGGACATCCCAAATTATCGATAGGCCCCACTGTTTTTGGGCAATTATCCTTGTTATCCGTCAAACCATCTCCATCTGTATCAGGCCATGGGCAACCATTATTATCTCGAGATCCAACGACTTTTGGACATTCATCAAGATCATCAAAAACACCATCTTCATCACTATCAGGACACCCTTTGTGTTGTCTCGATCCTGCTCTATCAGGACATAAATCGTCTTTGTCCAAAATGCCATCCTTGTCTTGATCTGACTCGATATTTTCAATTGGCATAGACTTACATTCTATTTTCTTTGAAAAACGATAGCCTAATACTATTTCGTGAGAACCATTCGAATAGTTCTTGATTGGTCCAACACCAATATCATAACAATAACCTAACATGAAATTTTGGTATTCAAAACCTACAAGCGCAATGAGTGATTCGTTGTTTCGATAACTCAACCCAGCAAATATCCTATTTTTAAAAGAAGTTTTTGCTCCTAGTTCAAATTGAGGGTCTTGAATAAATGTAGTTCGAAGTAGAACATATGGTTCAAGTTTGAATGCTGAATTAAGGTTAACTAAATAAGATGCAGTTAGGTTGTAATGTCGAATTAACTTATTGCCAATTACCAAATTACTTGAATTAAAATTACTTAATCGACTTTGCACCAATTGATTAATCGCGAATCCTACATAAAGTTTGTTTTTCCATTGAAATACTGATCCAAAATTCAAATCCGGGGATATTTGTCTCAGATTTTGTTGCAAGATTGGATCCTGTTGGATATTTTGCAATGAAGAACCGTTAAAACTGTATTGATTAATCATTCCTGCTAAACCCAAACTTAAAACTGAATTTTCAGAAAATTTTAGTTGATAACTGTAATTCAATAAAACCCCATTTTGAGTAATTGCACCGCCTTGATCGTCGGAGAAAATCATTCCACCAACGCCCATATTTTTAGCTGTTATTGGAGCATGCCCACCTAAGGTAAAAGTACTAGGGGCACCGTTAAATCCCGACCATTGATTTCGATAACCCAATTGAATGCGTGGAGAATTTCGTAAACCGGTAAATGCCGGATTTATGATGTAATCATTCCAAAAGTATTGAGAATACATGGGCAATTGTTGCGCTTGAGAAAATGCAGTAACAAGCAAAAAAATAAATATCAGTAGCTTTTTCATCGTTTATCTTTTTAAGGTTACTACTCCATTGAATTTTTCACCATTACCCAGATCGATGATATAATAATAATCTCCGATTGGCAATTCTTTTCCTTGAAAGGTTCCATCCCAAGGTTGTGTTATGGTTGTTCCTTCATAGACTACTTGCCCCCATCTATTGAGGACCTTAACACTTGCATTTGGATAATTAGTAAGGCCGGAAATAAACCAGCTATCGTTTAAATTATCTCCATTAGGCGAAATCGCATCGGGTATGACCAAATCATTTGTTGGAGGATCAGAACAAGGAACAACTTCGATGGAAATACTACCAGTATTAGTACACCCGTTTACGTCTGTCACCGTTAAGGTATAGATTGTTATCCCCGTCGGTGGAACAAAAGAAATATTATTGGAAACACTTTGATTCCATGTGAAAATGTAATTCCCGATGCCTGTTAATGTAAGTGCCTCGCCTTCGCACAAGCTGTTGTCATTATCTGATGAACTTATGTTTGCAATGGGGTTCGAATTTACTGTAATGGCAATACTATCTTGATTTTCACATCCATTTGCATCTGTTCCTGTTACTGTATATGTTGTTGTGCCAATTGTCGGTGTAAAAGAAGTACCATTTACTATTCCGTTAGACCAAACATACGTTGATGCACCGTTTCCAGACAACGATAAACTGTCCCCATTACAGAGTGCTGAACTAGGATTGGCAGAAATTAATACGGTTGGTAAAGATTGAACAATTACTTGGATGGTTTCACTATCGGTTTGACCTCCGGCATTCCCAACTTGTAATGTAACCGAATACGTTCCAGCTGTTGCAAATACAACATTGTGCGGACCTTGCGTGGATGCACTTGCGGGGCTCCCTCCGTTAAATGACCAGTTCCAACTATTGATATCTACTCCTACGCTACTATCCGAAAAGGTAATGGATTCACCTTGACAAATCGTTAAACTCGATGCTGTAATGGAGGAAGTTAATACAGGGATTGATGTAAACAAAGTGATGTCGTCTACCGCGAAGGAAGGATCTGTGGCATTACCATCGCCATTATTCATCCATCGGAACCCAATTTTTACGTTCGGATTGTTGTTGGCACTGGCGGGAAGGCTTGCTGTTAAGGCTGTCCAAATCCCTTGTGGGTTGCATCCATTTCCTGTTTTTGCAATGGCATCAACAGAGCTCCAAGTACTCCCGTCAAAATACCAAAGCGTCGCATCATCGAATGCACCTTGACCTTTCTCAATGTAGTTGAAATTAACACTAATGTTTGCTTGTCCAGAACAATTGATAGTTGGAGATTCACAACGTTTATCGGTTATTTCACCAGCGCCAGAATCATCGTATGCTGCGCCACAATCGCCACTGGGGCAAAAGATAAAAGCTGCTGAGGAATTGGAAGCATTTCCTATGTGTAGCGATTGATCATTTGAGCAAGATGAACCGCATAGTCCTGCTGCGTTTCCGCATTCGGTTGCACTCACATACCAATTGTTGGCGGCAGCTCCATTTGTTCCTGTATTGGTTACTGTCCAAGCTACTAAACTTGGATCACAACCGGAGGTTGCTACACAATTAGCTCCATCAAAAGTTTCAGTCCAAAAGACATTCTGACCAACACCGAAAAAAGAGATTAAAAAAAACAGAGCAAGGAATAAAAAAGTTCTATCGCTTAAACTTTTTAAAAACAAATAATTAGATTTATTGTTAACATCCATATCGAAATTTTTTATTCGAATATAGATACTTTTTGTTGTATGCCATCATTCGTAAAAAAGGGAAAATATTGTTTTTTTCAACAAAAGTGTTTTTTTTACACAAAGGCTTCGTTTTTCTCTGTAAAAATTAATAATTTTCGGGCGTAGAATCATGTATAAAAAGAGTAAAATTATGAAAACCCATTTTCTTAACTCATTACACCACAATATGTTTAATAACTGTTTAAAATTTGTTGCGTTAATAATAATTTTTGGCAATGTCATTTTTGGGAATGTTTGGGGGCAGACTACTGTCACATATACCATGCAGGATACATATTTTCCAACGCAATTCAATGATGGTGGCGATTTTTTTGACAATGGATCAACTGAACTTGGAATGTGGGCGAATACTGGAAACAAAAACACTGCCGCTTGGAGAACTTTTAGAATAGCAGGAAACGATAATGCCGCCACAGCAAGAACGCTCCGTGTTGGAGATGTTTTTAAAATCACTGTTAGCTGCACTCGAGCATTTGGACAAATTGGATTTTCTCTAAACGCAGCAGGTACGCAAGGAACCTCTTACGCAAATAGAATAAGTGGATCAAGACTATATTTTAACACAGATAATTATGGTACTTGGTATGTGAATAGAAGTGGTGGAAATACAAATTTCTCTTACACTCCAATACAATCAACATATAAAGACTACATTTTTACTATAAAAATTACATCGTCAACGACCGCAGATGTTTTCTTAACAGTCGATGGCACAGATTATCGCGCCTACAATTTAACTATGAACGGAACTGGTAATATTGACGCTTTTTCAATTTATGGGTCAGATTTGTGGGATGGTGATTCAAATGATAATGCCTACTGGAAGCAAACAGCATCGGTTACAAATTCAGGTAGTGTCGAATTAGGTTACTATTTGACATCAGGCACCTATACTCCTGGACTTATTTCGAACGGTTTGGCGGCAAATAGCACATCTACCAGTTCAACGAATAATTTATTAATAGGCGGTGACGCTGGTTCATCAGTTTTATTAAATCAAGCAAATTCTTACACAGGAACTACAACTATAAATTCGAATGCAACTTTAAAACTTGGGGTTTCATCTACATCTTCTACTAGCGGTCCACTTGGAACAACTGCAGCAGGAACAACAGTATCATCGGGTGGAGTCATGGATATGAATGGTTTTTCCTTGACAACTTCTGCAACCGAAGCATTAACATTAAACGGAACAGGGATTTCAAGTGGAGGAGCCCTAATAAATTCGAGTGGGACGTCTTCAACTTGGCAGGGTACTGTTGCTCTTGGTTCAAACAGCTCAATCGGAGGTTCTGGAAATTTAACACTTTCAGGCGTTGTTTCAGATGCTTTCTCTTTAACCAAGGTTGGTGCAGGAACTTTAACATTGTCAAATACCAATACTTATTCCGGAGGTACTGTAATCAGTGGAGGAACTGTGTCTGCATCAGCTACAGCAAATTTGGGAAGCAACCTTGCTGCCGGCGCTATTACATTGGGTAGTGGTTCGACTTCAGCCACTCTAAATATTTCAGCATCACTCTCAAGATTACAATTAAATGTTAATGATGGATCTTCAGCAGGTGTAATCAATGTTGCATCAGGACAGACATTTACTTTGACAAACCTTAATACAGCCAGCGGAACAAACAATGCGACCAAAATCGGTAAGTCCGGGACGGGAACATTAACCTTATCTGGCGCAGGAACCTATGTTGGTCAAATTCAAATAGGTGAAGGCAATGTTATAGTTTCAAATAACAGTGGATTAGGCACAAATAATTCAACTGTTGCAAGAGGAATTGATCTTGGACTTAATGTTGGTGATGTTTCTCAAGCAAATAACGTTTCAGTATTAGCTACAACTGGAATAACAGTTCCTCAATCAATTTATGTTGCTCCTAATACAACTTCAGCAACACGAACTATCGGTCTGAGTGGAGCTTCTGGAACAGCAACCTACAACAATGAAGTTTATTTAGATGGAAATCTAACTGTCTCAGGAACAGGAACAGTAGTTCTTTCGGGTCGTTTAACTAATACTGGGGGATTAATTTCTAATGCTACAACTGTCAATCTGCAACATAATGCTAATAATTATAGCGGGACAACAACAATTAACGCAGGTTCACAATTGAGATTAAACCCTTCGGCTAATGCTACATTTTCCTCACAAATTGTTTTGAACGGAGGAACACTAGGAACAACTGGTATTACTGCCTCTAGAACCTGGACAAGTTCTAGTACATTAAACGTTACAGCAAATTCAACAATAGCCCTTCTTTCAGCTACTGCTCATACCTTGACATTTGCTGCAAGTAATGGTATTAGTTGGACCGCGGGAGCATCACTAAATATTACAGGATGGTCTGGTAATTACGATGGAACAGCTGGTACGGGAGGTAGAATATTTATTGGGAACAGTGCGAGTGGATTAACATCTACTCAACTTGCACATATCACTTTCTTTAATGGGACAAACTATTATCAAGCAACATTATTAAGTACAGGAGAACTAGTACCAACATCTGCAGTTACAGCGCTCTACTGGGGAGGTTCTGGAACTTGGACAACTTCGAATACTTGGTCAGTAACCTCAGGAGGAACTGTAAATCAAACGTGGACTTCTGGAAGCGGTGCGGTGTTTAATGTTGTTAATAGCACAATTACAGGTGCATCTACTAATGTTTCTTCGATTACGGCCAATGAAAATGTTACGTTTACTGCTGGAGGTACATTGGCTTTTGGAACATCAGGAACAGGTATTGCAACTATTTCAGTTGCAAGTGGAAAAATATTCAATTTAGGAGGGCAAGGATTGACGACTTCTGCAACAGCAGGTTATATAAAAAACGGTCCTGGAACAATTCAAATTAACGGTTCTACATTTGCTGGTGGTGTAACCTTGAACGACGGAATGATTGCAGCAGGTGGTATTAATGCAATGGGAGCAGGTGGTTCATTAACAATCAATGGTGGAACAATTGCAGGTACTGGAACAAGAGATTTAACAGGTAAATATACCGGTGGTATTACGATAGGTGGTAATTTTGCTTTAGGATCTTCTACTTCACCTGCATCCTCAACCGCAGCTTTAACATTCACAAATAATACATCTTTAGGTCCATCCACAACAAGAACAATTACACTAGGTGGAACCGGGATAATAACTTGGAATGGAATCATAAGTGGAACAAGTTCAAACCTGGTTATCAATTCATCTGTTGCCGGTGCACTTATTTCTTTAGGTGCCGCAAATACCTATTCTGGTTCAACAACCATTGGTTCAAATGCCACCATAAGATTAGGTGCTACAAACGCTATTCCAGTTGGTGGTTTAGGACTAATTTTAAATGGCGGAACGTTAAGTACAGGCGCTACAACAGGCTTTTCCCTCGGTTCATCTTCGACAAATGTTGGAACATTAGATTTAGCAGCTAATTCAACAATAGCACTTGGGACAGGAAATCACTCTCTTTATTTTGCTGCAAGTAATGGTGTGACTTGGAATGGTTCAACTCTTACAATAACTGGTTGGACAGGTAACGGTGGAGAATCTGGAACTGCTGGAAAAATTTTTGTGGGTAATAGTTCATCAGGTTTGACATCCGGTCAATTGGCAAAAATTACAATAAATGGTCAAGGGGTTACTCAACTTAGTACCGGTGAAATTGTACCACGAGCGACTATTTATCGTTCGGCTCAAACAGGAAATTGGAGCTCGACATCAACTTGGGAAAGGAGTTTGGATGATGGTGCATCTTGGATAGCAGCAGTTGCAACTCCAACAAGTGCAGATGGAACGATAACAATTAGAAGTAGTCACACTATAACTATTGATGCAGCAATTACAATTGATCAAACAACTGTTGATAATGGAGCAACAGTTATTCATTCTTCCGCAAATACTGTTACACTTGCAAATGGTACAGGAACAGATTTGACAATAAATGGATTGTGGAGTCGGACAAGTTCAAACTCAATTACAATTAATGCCAGTGCAACAATTCAGGTTGGTTCAACAGGAATTTATGAGCATGCAATTAGTGCCTCTGGTGGATCTATTCCAATTGCAACATGGGATGCAAACTCAACATTAAAAATCGCCACAACAGCCACAATGTCCTCATATCCCACGGGATTAGACCAAACATTTGGTAAAGTTGAAGTAAATTGCGCAAGTCAAACCTCTTCAAATGTAAAATTCTTCATTAACAATGCAATTACAGAACTAAAAATCATTTCTACTGGTAGCGGTTCTTTGGAGATCAATAATGGCTCGATTGGAATGACTGTAACAGGAAATTACATTCAAACAGGTGGTACTGTAAAAGTAAATTACTCCGGTAGCCTTGGCATAGGAAATGCCACATTTACCGTTGGTGATTTTTCTATTGAGGGTGGTACGTTTATAATTTCGGACAATCCTGGTTCTTCATATTATGGCCAGGTGATAGTAAATGGCAATTTCAGTCAAAGCGGTGGAACCATTGATTTTCTAACGGGAAATGGTGCTACATACCTTGATGTTAAAGGAAATATGAGCCTTACTGGTGGACATTTCACCACCTCATTTACTTCTGCAAATACAGGTATTTATTTTATAGGAACAGGGTCTCAGAGCCTTACTATAGGTAACCTCTCTACATACACATCTGCATTAAACACTCGCTTTTATTATAAAACAAGTTCTGGACCAACAGCACTGAATGAAACCTACAATTCAACTTCATCTCAAAATACTATTAGCGGAACTACTGGAACAGCAAGAAGTGGTTATGCAGCATGGCCAACAAGTGGTTCTCTGATTAATAATCTTACAATAAACAATAGTGCAGGAGTCACACTTTCAACTGCAAAACAAGTAAACAGTACATTAACGCTTACATCCGGAAAATTAACTACCAATGGAAATGTCCTAACATTGGTAAATAGTTCAACTGGTTCATCATCAAGTTATGTTGTCGCTGATGCCCCAGGTACAGTAACCATGAATGGCGTTTCTTCTGCTAAGACCATTCCTATTGGAACAGCAAGTTCTTATGCCCCATTAGTGATTAGTGCAGGCTCTTCGACTAATTACTCAACATATGTAACCTCAACGTTACCTTGTGCAGTCGGAAATGCGAATCAAGTTGTCAACCTTGCTTGGAGTATCAATGGTTCTAGCGCTCCATCAAATGTTGTTTTCCAATGGAATTCAACCAATCAAGGCAGCTCATTTAACCCAGCAAATACATGTGAAATTGGACAATATGGTTCTTCTTGTCCATACACTGCAACATCAATTGGAGTTGCATCAGGTTCGGGGCCATATACATTGAGCGTAGGTTCAGGGTTAGCCTCCGGAAGTAATTTATACTCAGTTGGTAATCTAAATTCAATAGTTCCAGCTGGTCCATCTTTGAGCGCGGTTACCATGTCATCTGCTTTATCAACAACCTATGGAACTGCTTCGTCAGGAGTAAGTTTCACAGCAAATGGTTCAAATCTTTCGACAAACATCACAGCAACAGCGCAAACTGGTTATGAAGTATCTACATCATCTAGCACAGGTTATGGTTCTTCGGTTACAGTAGCAAATGGAACTATGGTATGGGTTCGTTTAGCGGCAACTCAGGCTGCAGGAGACTATAATGTAGCATCTGCCGTCGTTTTATCGAGCACAGGTGCAACGAATGTAAATGTTACTACTTCTGCTTCAGGTAATACAGTTACTCAGAAGGCACTTACAATTACAGGACTAACTGCCAACAATAAAGTATATGACGCAACAACTTCTGTAAGTATAACTGGTACAGCAGCATACTCCGGTCTGGTTAATGGTGAATCATTTTCAGTATCGGGAGCTCCAACATGGGCATTTGCAACCAAAACAGTCGGAACAGCAAAAGCAATTACTCAAACGGGTTCATTTTCTGCCCCATCAGCAAACTATTCAATAACTCAACCAACTTTTACAGCAGACATTACGGCAGCTACACTTACAATTACTGGAGCAACGGCTTCTAATAAAGTATATGATGGTACAACAACAGCTGCAATCTCTGGCGGATCTTTAAGTGGAGTATTATTGACTGATGTTGTTACTTTAACTCAATCCGGAACTTTTGCATCCGCAAATGTTGCCAATGGAATAAGTGTGACTTCTACTTCTAGTATCTCCGGGGCAGACGCAGGAAACTACACGCTGACGCAACCTTCTGGATTGATAGCGAATATTACGGTGAAATCTTTAACAATTACAGCAAATAATGTTACTAAGGTATTCGGAGCTGCATTAACGGGTGGTAGCGGATCAACTGCTTTTTCTTCTTCTGGATTGGTTGGAAGTGAAACGATTGGTTCAGTAACTATTGCCTATGGTTCGGGTGCATCTTCAGGTGATGCTACCGGAACGTACAGTGGACAGGTAACCGCATCTTCTGCCACCGGGGGAACTTTTAACGCTGGCAATTATTCCATTAGCTATCTTGCAGGAGATATTATTGTAGTTGATGTTATAGCAGCATGGGATTTTACGACTTCTACAGCATCTAGTTCAAATGTAAATATTACTGCCCCAGTCATTTCTCAAGGAAACAATAATGGCACAACAACTTTAATTACTTCAACTTCTGCATCATCAGGATATACGGGGGCTTCTGGAGGAAATAATGCAGGTGCTGCAGCCCGGGCTGGATCGCTAAGTACAGCAAGTAATGGAAGTGCTTATTTTGAATTTACTATCACTCCTAATTCTGGAGTTGAAGTTACAATCAAAGAAGTTTCTTTCGGCTCAAGGGGAACAGCAACAGCGCCTCAAAATTTCACCCTTCGATCATCTTCAGATAGTTATTCCAATGATATTTTTACTGGAACTTTAAGTGCAACTAGCACATGGGAATTAAAGTCAAATACCACATCAATTAATGAGGTAATAAACTCAGCTCGAACATATAGAATTTATGGATACAATGGCTCTGGATCACCTAGCGCAAATACGGCGAATTGGCGAATTGATGATATAAAAATACAAGGATTTGTAAAATCTGTTCCTCAACTTTCAACACCAACTTCAACTTCCGTTGGTAATGCTTCTGCAACGCTTGGAGCAACAATAACAAGTGATGGAGGAGCAACTATTACGGCGCGTGGTACAGTTTATGGAACTTCAGCATCACCTACGACTAATTCACTTGCAGAAGGAGGGACATCTGTCGCAGCATTTACTCATTCAAGAACTGGTTTAACAGCAAATACATTATATTATTTTAGAGGTTATGCCACAAACTCTGTGGGAACTGGATATTCAGCAGATGGCACATTTACCACTTTGCACAATGCGCCAACAGTTGGTTCTGGTAGCAATGCAACGGCTACATCAATTGATGCCTCTTGGTCAGCTCCTTCTGGTGGAAGTGAAACATTCACGTATGAAATTCAAGTGGATAATGACAATGATTTTTCGTCACCCACCTTTACTCAAAGTGGAATTTCATCAGCAACAACTTCCATCACTGCAACTGGATTAACTTCTAATACTACCTATTTCTTCAGAGTCAGAGCAAATAACGCTGGTGGAAGCTCAGCTTGGTCCTCAACTTCTACAGGATATGCTACTTTGGCAGCAGTAACACCGACATTGTCCGGAACTTTATTGACTGCTTTTGGGAATGTTTGTATTAATACGACAACCTCTCCGAATTCATTTACAATCAATGGGGCTGCCCTCACAAGTGCAGATGTTACTGTATCATCATTAAGTGGATTCACTTTTTCAACAACTTCAGGAGGTACTTATACCAGTACACTAACACTTTCTCAAGTAGGAGGAACCTATGCGCAAGATATTTATGTGAAATTCAATCCAACAGCTGTTCAATCTTATGATGGTAACATTGTTATTGGAGGTGGAGGAGCAAGTAGTGTAAACGTTGCTGCTTCGGGAAGTGGAAATTCAGGATCTGTTTCTGTTACAACAACGGCTGCAAGTTCAATATATTCAACAGGCGCATCAACTGGTGGTAGTTCTATTTCAACATCATGTGGCACAATCACGTCAAAAGGTGTTACCTATGGAACAAGTGCTAACCCAACCACTCCAGTAACTTCGGATGGTACCGGAACTGGAGATTTTACATCACTATTATCCGGATTAACACCAAACACATTGTATAATTATCGTGCTTATGCTACCAATAGCAATTCAGTTACTAGTTACGGATCGAATTTAACATTTACCACCTTGCATAATGCGCCAACTGTTGGAACAGGTTCTAGTCCTGCGACCACAGGTTTCACAGCAAATTGGACCGCACCTACAGGTGGAGGAAGCGAAACTTTCACTTACGAAGTTGCAGTATCAACATCTTCTTCTTTTGCATCAACATTATCTAGTCAATCTGGGATTGCCTCCGGAACAACATCTTATCAATTTACGGGATTAAGTAACGGAACAACGTATTATTTCAGAGTTAGGGCAAACAATGCTGGCGGTTCATCGAATTGGTCTGCCATAAGTTCAGGCATAACCACTTTAGCACCATGGGAGAATTTTGAGATTGGTTCTAAAGGTAGTTATACAGCAGGAAATGTAACATGTTCAGCAGGTAATTGGAATTTATCAGATGCGCTCATAGGTACTTCCTCAAATGACAGAAAATTAGGTTCTCAATCAGTTAGAATTCAAAGCACTGGAGTATTGTCTATGAATTTTGATGTTACAAATGGGATTTCTACTCTTACGATTTACCATGGTTTGTTTAGTACCGATGCAAGTTCAACCTGGCGTCTGGAGGTATCTAACAACAATGGAAGTTCGTGGGATGCCTATGTAAGTTCAGACATAACGACATCCTCAACAACTCTGACAGCTCAAACATTTAATATTGATTTATGTGGAACATTGCGATTTAGAATTGTAAAACGAAGTGGAACCACTTCACAACGTATTAATTTTGACGACATTGTTTTAGTTGAAAAAGCAGCAACACCATCCGCCCCAACAACCTCGGCACAAACTTTCTGTTCGGCATCATCTCCGACAGTTTCAAGTTTAACCGCAACAGGTACTTCAATTCAATGGTATTCGGCTGCTACTGGAAGTTCAGCATTAGCTTCAAATACTGCATTAGTTGACGGAACCAGCTATTATGCTTCTCAAACTGTCTCCGGGTGTGAAAGTTCTAGGACAAGTGCAGCAATAACCGTTCGTTCAGAAGGAACTTGGATTGGCGGCACTTCAACAGATTGGTCCAATGCAGCCAACTGGTGTGGCGGAGTTCCAACTTCTGCTACTAATGTAACTATTCCATCCGGGACGGCAAATTCAGCTGTGATTTCTTCAAGTGTCAGTGTAAATTCATTGACCATTAATTCCAGTGCGACCTTGTCAACTTCAGGAACACCAACTATTACAATTGCAAATAATGGATCATTTACAAATAATGGAACTTTCACCGCAGGAAGTTCAAAAGTGAGTTTCGCTGGAAATGGAACCGTTTCAGGAACTGTTGCT
>Ga0315901_10004206_pt1 | contig 18095 bp, 35 predicted proteins | sample LakEriMetagenome_10_FD_203761 | JGI IMG/M metagenome (GOLD analysis project Ga0315901, IMG submission 203761) | Freshwater fungal communities from buoy surface, Lake Erie, Ohio, United States - Buoy 2 MA116 | ecosystem: Environmental > Aquatic > Freshwater > Lake | place: USA: Lake Erie, Ohio...
TGGCTCATCGACTTGTTCACCAAGATGAAATCTTGAATCATGTTGAAGAAATGCTACCAACTCATTACAACCAAATCAAAAATCAAATCAAATCAGAATTTAATCTAATCTAATCATGAAAGACCAATCAATTACCTACGGTAACATCACTGTTGACATCATTTATGATGACAGCCCAGAAAATCCAAGAATGGATACCAACTTAACTCAGTTTGTTATGTTCCATAAACTTTTCAAACTGCCAAATGAAACAGGTATTTCAAACTACAATGAGTTTTTTAATTCTTGGAGTGAAATGCAACTTGACTTGCAGTCAAAATTCAAGCATGTGATTTCGGTTTATATGCTTCATCATGGAGATATATATTTTTCTTTGAGTGACTTCATGGACAAATGGGATTCGGGTCAAGTTGGATTCATTGTATCCAATGATGAATCAATAGAAGACTTCCGAAAAGTTGCTCAATCAGAACTTAATACCTATGGTTATTATGCTAGAGGTGAATGCTATGGTTTCACAGTCAATGAATCAGAGATAGAAGATACTGAGTCCGTTTGGAGTTTCTACGGCTCTGACCATCATGAAAGTGGACTCATAGAGTCATTGTATAGTGTTCTTAAGCATAGTTTTGCTCAGAACCCCAAAGCCATTGAAGAAATCGTAAAACAATTAAATTAATCTAATCATGAGAATAATCACAGAAAAATCAGTCAAAGCATTCATGAATGCTGAACGATTCAAAGAATCAAACACCGAAGTTGAAGTACTGCCAAATGTTACAATCTTACGATTGTTTGGAAATGCAATTGCTTATCGTTACAACGACCCTCTCAGAACTTTGTCAGTAACAACCGCAGGTTGGAACACTGCAACAACTAGAGAACGATTGAACGGCTTACCTTTTGTAAAAGTATCAACAAGAAAAGGTCAACTATATATCAATGACTATCCATGGGACGGCTCATTGGTAGATGTTTTACCTTACGAAACTTATTCAACTAAAAAATAATCAAAGAAAAAATAAATCACAGAAATTATGGGACGCTATTATTCAGGAGACATTCAAGGTAAATTTTGGTTCGGTTTACAATCATCAGATTGTGCTGACCGTTTTGGTAAAATGGGAGTTACTCCAAATTACTTGGAGTACTATTATGAACTTGATGATTTACCTCAAGTTGAAGCAGAAATCAAAGCTATCGAAGATAGTTTAGGTAAACTCAAAGAAAAAATAGATAAATTCTTTGAGGTCAACAACGGCTACACTGAAGAAAGATTGGCTCAAAATGGTATATCAAGAGAATCTTTGTCTGAGTACGCTGACTTGCTCTTGGGTTATCAGATTCGAGATGCAATCATGGAAAACGGAAGTTGTCAATTTACCGCTGATTTCTAACCAAAAACCAACCAACTTAATATATCCCTTTTATGTATACCCTGATTTTATGAAGGGTATACATAAAAGGGATATGTTAAAACAATCAAAAATCAACCAACAAAACAACCAACAAAACATCATGCAAAATCAAGTTGCTTACACCATTCCAAAATCTATTTTGTCTGACGGCAAATCAAACTCAAAGACAAAGAAAAACGTCCGTGTTACCAAGATTTTATATCTTGCTCCCGAACAACAAAACGAACTTGGCGTTAATCTTTGTCCTTTTTCATCCGAAGGATGTCGCAAGTCTTGTCTATTTACTGCCGGCATGGGTGTCTATGCTAATGTAAAAGCCGCAAGACTTAACCGAACTCACTACTATCTACAAGATAGGTTTAGTTTCTTGCTTCAGACTGCTGACGAAATTGTTCGTACTGCAAAACATCTCAAGAAATTAAATGAGCCTTTGGCTATCCGTCTCAATGGCACTTCGGATATCAAGTTAGTTGAGCAGTTAGTTACTGCTTACGGAGACCACATCCCTCAAAACGTAGTTTTCTACGACTACACAAAGATTCCGAAAAAAGCAGGTAACTACACTCTTAAGAGTGGTCATCGTTATCAAGTTGCATTCAGTTTATCGGAAGATAATTGGGAAAACTTTGAATGGCTTGTTGGTAACAAGTTAGCCGTTGGTGCTGCTGTTTTCGCTGTCAAGAAAGATCAACCTTTGCCAGAGTTTTACAAAGGTATGCAAGTAGTTGACGGTGACTCTCGAGACGATTTGATGCTTGATGTACCTTTAGGTACAATCTTGGGTCTCAGAGCAAAAGGCAAAGCCTTAAAAGATACATCAGGTTTCGTAATACACAACTTTTAATCATAGAAAAATATGTTACTTCAAAAAGAATTAAGCGAAGAAACTCTAGAGAATGCTAGAGCATGGTTTGAATCACTCGGCTTTTCAACCGACATCTCCTATGGTACTTTGTACCTTGAACTTAACTGCTGTTCAGTAGAACTATCTCAATCGGAGATTGAATGCAGAGCAGAACAATGGATTAACTCACTCAATAGACAAGACTAAAATCATGATAACCAAAACAAAAGCACTCGAAATCATTGACTCAGGCAAGTTCTTTTCTTGCAAGTTTGTAAAACAAAACGGAGAGGTTAGAACTCTCCGTGGAAGAACTGGTGTACGAAAGTACATAGATAAAAACGGCAACTGCCAAACCATCAAAGGAGTTGGCATGAAGTACAAGCCAAAAGACATGGGCTATCGTGTAGTATTGGATCTTGACAAGAGAGAATACCGCATGATAAACACCATCACAATCGTAGAATTTAACAAACAACCAATCGGAAACTTTAACCTATCAAAATCAATCTAAGACATGAAAGCACCTACAGGACACTACCGCAAACTAATCAGCAATCCTCACATCAGAATTGCCTTTACTCACACCCCAATTTATGGCTGTACCAAAGTTAATAGTGATTCAGTCATAGAAGAACTTAAACAAAGTAACGATGAGTATGCTCAGTATTACATCGATGGTCTCGAAAGTGGTAACATGGTTACCATTGTAGAACAATCAGTCGAACGCTACTATCGCAACAACGGAGAACTTTTCTTTACAACTTAATCTATGGTAAAAGTATATTTTCAATCAGAGATTGGTAGTCACTCAGAGTTAGTGGCTACCTTTAGAAACGAGGAACTTTACATGGCGGCTTTGCCCTCATTAGAAAAGATGGCTGCAGAACAACGCTGCTTTGTTACTGAGGAGATGTCTAAACATCATATCGACGAAGCAGTTGCATCGGAAGCCCAAGCCGTAGGCTTTAATTGTCTTCATTGGTCAATCTTAGATTTTGACAAAGACGAAAAAGCCATGAACAAATTCTTTTTAGCCAACGACAACATCATTATTCAATTCATCAACGACTTAATCGAACAACAAAATCATGAAACTATATAGATTCAACGAACAAATCAACCATCAGGTTGGTATTATTTTCTCTAGACTTTTTTATAGTCTTAATACAAAACTCAAAGAAGCAGGTTTAAAAGACCATGAAATCGAATCCTTTACTATCTTCGATAGAGTTCGAGAAGATATTGAAACAGAATTAGTAAAACTAAGTCTTACTACTCCGTACTACAAGGATGCTTTCAGTCACAACGACTCGTTACAATTCGATCCTACGGAAATCAACATAGTCAGAGATAAAATCTATGACAAGTATAAGTTCATGTGTAGCCATACAACAGAGTTCTTTGCAAGGCAGTGTTCCTTTACAGGAGAGTTGATGAATGAAGGTTGGTTTACTGCAAATGACCTTTATATCTCAACTGAAGAAGAATTAATCTCATGGCTAAGACGAGAGGTTCAAGAGCCAGAGATTGACAACGAGCTAACTGATGACGAACTCAGAGAAAAATACTATGAGAATGGTATATTCTATTACACTGAGTGGAATCATTGTACTGATATTATGTTTGCTAAATTTGAGGGAAACGCCTACCGAATCAACGACTAAAATCAACTACATTATCTATGTCATCTTTGAGTACACCCCATTTTATATGGGGGGTATACTCAAAGAGACAATAGATAAAACCAACAAAAATCATGGACAAAATTCAACAACTCGAACACCGACTTGCTATGGTCTTGGACGATATCAAGGTCATCAGACAACACATCTACAAACAAGACATCGCAGAATCTTTTGAAAAGCCTACACCTATGGCTGATGAATGTTGGACTCATTTCAACAACATCGAGATTGCTTGCGACTTAAACTCTGAAGAGAGTTTATCTTGGACATTGTTTAACCAATCAAAGAATAAATAATCATGACTCAATTCGATTTAGAATCACTCGACCGCCACTACTTTTGGGTTGAACGCCCCAAAGCAGTTATTCAAGAACTATCAGACAACTTTGACAAAGTAGAAGATGTCACCTACCTTAACGATGAGGTACCTTCGGTACTAATCAATGGACTAGTTAAAATGTACTTGCCCAATTCAATTCGTCAGCATGAGATGGAGACCAACCAGTACGCTGTTCTCATAGATGAACAGGATGGATTCGCTGATGCTGATATCTATCTATTCGATAGATTTGACCATGCAATAGATAAAATCACAGAACTTTTAGAAACCTTAGAACATGAGACTAACTAATTTATCCGCACTTCTTAATGACGGCAACGTCTATCAATCTGAGACCGAAGCAAAACTTCGTTTTAAGTATCTGCTTCAGCAGTTAACTACCATCTATGATTTACTTGAAGAAGCAGGTGGTTCTGAAGAGCAGTATGCTCTTGGAGATGTCATGAATTTATTCAGCAATCTTATTACTGGTAGTAAAAATTTACCTAATTTAGACTCTATGAAAATAGACTATGAACAATACTTATTCAGCCAACTTTGGGCTGAGAAAGATGACAGCTTTGCTGAGTTGCCATATGACGAACAATGGGATTTGATCCCCGACAAGTGGAGAGAATTCGAGAAGAGTGCTTTCAACGTGGATACAATGCCATTGTACGACTGCATCTTAGCGTTTTTTGACTCAGAAGAACTTCTATGAAAAGATATAAAATATACCGCAATCTTCACAAGAACTGCTTCAGTGTACTGAAGTACATACCTGAGAAGAAAGGCTATCGGTTACATGAACATTTAACTGATGCATATCTTTATGACGTTGAAGCCAAAGTATCTGAGGCTGGTCGTAAAAAGGTTGTCAAAGAAAAACAAAAGAATGTGCACGCATTTTTACTTTGCTCAAAATACACAAAAATGGATTGCCGAATTTATGGTCATACTTATTTTCCTGAAATCTATTACAACCCATACAAGTATGAAACATTTGTTGTGAATTTTGAACCTTTCGTCTCAGGTAAAAAGGTTATGCTAACCTTGTCCGCTAATACACCGAAAGCATTCCTAATGGAAAAATAAATTTGGAAATTACACAAACATCACTTTACTTCGCAAAACCAATTAACAATTATTACACAATCTAATCAAAGAAAAACATGAAAAACTCTAATCAAATCAACACGAATTCAACAATGGACTTAAACATCGACAACTTCGAGAGAACAATGAATCTGCTCGAGAGAACTGGTCTCAACTGGGAGGTCAAGAAAGAAAAGTTATTTCACGGAACAGGTTCCGAGACTCCTTTCTATGGTATTTTTAAATACCCTACTGAAGAGTACACTGTTCCAACTCAGTGCTTTGGTACTGTCAAAGAACGCTATCGTGTGTTTCAAAACTGGGAACTAGCCGACACAATTGTTCGTGCTACCGATGGTATCGGTATTGTTACTGACCGAGGTGGTGAACTAAATGGTGGTGCCAAGGTTTACCTTCAGGCTCAGTTACCTGATGAATACGTTGGTAAGTCCGGGGTTAACCGATGGGTGACCGTACTTAATTCTCATGATGGTTCATCATCGATCTCCTTTGGTTCTACCAACACTGTGGTTATCTGCCAAAACACTTTCCATCGTGCTTACAAAGAGTCTGAGAGATTCCGTCATACTGAAAGTGCAAAGGCTAGGATTGAGTTTGCTATCGAGCAATTTCAAAACACCATCAACGAAGACAAACTTATGTTTGACAAGTTCAAACGTATGTCTGAACTGAGACCCGACGAGAACGTAGTTCAGGCTGTCATCAACAAACTTTTCAAAGTTGATGTTGCCAATACAACCAGAGATGAAATCTCAACTCGTAGAGCCAACCAAATACATCAGTTTGCTCAAGCCTACAACATCGAACGTGACCTAGAGGGTGACACAGTTTGGGGCTTGTTCAATGCCGTGACTCGATACACCAACCACATGTCTGCTCCTGCAGAAGCTTCAAAGAAGCAAGCTTATCTAATGACTGGTGGTGGTCACGATATGAACAATGTCGCTTATGATACAATCATAAAGTGGCTGGATGAAAGAACTGCTAAGACCGTGATGTCGATTGGTTAATTCATGATTTCCCCCCTCCTTCGGGAGGGGGTTTTTAAACTACTTATTTAAACAAATGCAATGGCTAGAAAAATACAAAAGCAAGTTTCTCTTGAGAAAACTTTTAAACAAATGGATGACATGGAACGGAAGATTTTCCTTACCTATGTTTCAGAACATCTCCTACATTACGATTCTCACTTTAGAGAAATGGTTGAAATACTCACAAAGTGGGAAGACAACAACCCCATTCCTTCTCGTTTGGAATACACCATTCAAGAAACAATTACTTCTTAAGTATGACTACACTGAAGTTCATATTAGACTATTTGTTTGTTTGGTTTCTGCTGGGCGTAGTGTTACTCTACGCTTGGCTATCCCTCGGACTGACCTACACCCTAATAAAAGTATTAATATCTAAAAATGAAAAGTAAAAACAGCATCCTCGTTATTCATCCTACGGACAACACTACTGACTTTTTAAAAGTCGTTTATCAAAACTTAGACTGCACAGTCGTAAATCATAATACCTCTGACTATATGTTACGAGAGGCTATTCAAATGCATGATACTATTATCATGCTTGGTCATGGATTCCATGGAGGTTTATTCGGTCATGGCAAAGTTGTAATTAACAGCACTCACGTTGATATTCTAAAGAATAAAAAGTTAGTGGGCATTTGGTGTTTTGCCAACTTCTTCTTTGAGAGACATGGCTTGCTTGGTATTTACTCAGACATGATTATTTCTGAGATGGATGAAGCCATGGCATTTGGTGTAGATTGTACCTATGATGAAATCAATCAGTCCAATTTGCAATTTGCATTGGCTGTTCGTGATTCAATTCAAGAGGATTCTCCCATAGAAACTTTCAAACAGATGTACCGCAGTAATGAGAACCCAGTTATTCGCTGGAACCAAGATAACTTTTACTATGCTTATGAAACATATCAATTAGAAGAATTAGAAAATAATGAGCAACATATCATGGACTACAATGCAATGGAGGAGCAATGGGAAATGGATAACTATAACGAAATAACAAATGAGCAACAATAAACAAAATATGAAACTATACACAGAAGAACAGATGCACACAGTAATGTTGTTAGCATTAGGCAAGTATCAAATCCACAGCAACAGAAAGGTATTAAAAGAGAATCAAGATTTAATTGATTCATTAATCCCCATTCAACTACCAAGTGACGAGGATATACGAGAAGAGAGATTATTACAATTTCCTGATTCTGAATATGCTAACAGGGCAAATGATAGACTTGCCTTTTATTGTGGCGCAAAATGGATGAGAGATAAAATACAAGGAGGTAACAAATGAGCAACAATAAACAAAGTAGTTTGGACAAAGAATTTGTACTCTACCAAGAAGCATTAGCACTAAAAGAACTTGGGTTTGATGAGCCTTGTTTTGGGTATTGGTATACCGAGCAAGAAGATTGTAAAAAAGTGGATGTTCAAATATCAACAGTTGATTTTCTTGGGGATGAGCCAGACTATATATTAGCCCCAACATTCTCACAAGCATTTAGATGGTTTAGAGAGAAGTATGGTAGATTAGGGTGTATTCAAAAATCAAGTGACAGAAGTAGTTTTATTTATTTTGTAAACGATAATATATTTGGTTATTATGATACCTACGAAGAAGCAGAACTTGCTTGTCTTAGAAAGTTAATTGAAATTGTACAAGGAGGTAACAAATGAGCAACAATAAACAATATGTAGCGACTTTTACAACAAGCATACAAATTTCACCAGACAATTTTAAATTGATTAATCCATCAATGCTTTGTGATGAAAATACAACATTAGGAGATATTGAAAAGTTTGTTAAAGAAAATCATTGGAACGGAATAATAGAAGTTAGAATTACTGAATTAACATACGGAGGTAACAAATGAAGATTAATCCAATAATTGCAGCACTTTTAACAATGGTGGCAATATACCTATTGATATCATTTGCCATATGGGAATTAAATGCTAAGTATTGGAAGACAGAAGCAAGGGTAATGTACGCTTTGTTCGCCCCAATTTTTGCAGCATTGATGTATTCATCAGTTAAACTTTACAACGATCAAAACTACAAATAAGCGGAGGAAGATTTTAGTAAACTAAATTCTGCTCAATAAAGCATACCACTTTATCTATAATTTGCCACTAATTAGCATTTAGTGGCTTTTTTTGAGGGTGCTTTTGAGGGAGCTCTTGAGGGTGCTATTTGTGAAAAAATCACAATAAGTTGTCATTAAAGTACCAAAATGACGGATTTATGCGTCATTAATGGCCATTTATCACATTAAAGTAGGATTTATCATACATTTTAAAACTATGGAAAACACTAAAAGTACTAAAAGCATTAAAAGCATTAAAGAAAAATCGTTTGAAGAAGTACTCGCAGAATTAGATCAAATGATTGAAGCAGACATGCTTAAGTTTAAAGAAGCACTAGATAATCTTTCTGTAAGGGAGAATACTAATGCTTATTTTGAACAGGAAGAAACGTTAATAGAAGAGTTTGAAACTCCGCAAATTTTTAGTAATTTAGCGGAAAATCAAACCAACTTTATTAACAGTGACGAAGATTCAAGACTCTCTAACTATGTCCAGGATAGCATCTCTGACTAATAAGATGAGTCCTCAGTTTATTGACCACTGTAACACGAATGGAATTGACTTAATTAAGTGGTACAGATGGCAATTACATCTTATTTGGGAACAAAGAAATATTTCCCGCATACATTCAGGTTACTTCAAGAAATCAAAAAAGAAATAAAATGTACAAGGTAGTATTTGAATTTAATCACGATGAAGTAGAAATCGTGCAAGTTTTAGAGAAAAGCGGTGAAGACTGGGTTTTAGTAAAAGATAAAGAATTACTGGATAGAATTGAAAGAAAGTTCTTATCTACTAAAAGCAAAAATCCTTCATCAAAAGGTTACGGTCAAGTAGTCTACACAGAAAACTTGACATACGTAACAGGAAGTTTTGAGAGTATTAAATAAGAACTATGGGCTACGATGAATATTTATTTAGCTGTCTTCTCAAAGAATATGATGAAGATTTTGCTAGCTTACCTTATGATGAGCAATTTGACAATCTACCTAGACTCTATAAAGAGTTTGAAAAATCTCCTTTCAACGAAAGAGAAGAGTCACTTTATGCTTGTATTGAAAGATACCTACTAGATAAAGAGGCTAATCAAAACGATGAAATGGACCTTGATGACGATGAACTAGACTACATCATTTAACGATAAGGCCAGTTAATAGCTGGCCTTTTTTATTATGCACCAGATTTACGTTCAACTACAAATTAACACCGATCCTTCTATAGATTCGCAGCTTGTTTGGGTAGTGTATAATCTAGCAAACACCATTTACAAAGTATTCCCAGAAAATCAAGAACAACAAGCTTATAACTATAAATCGGAGCAAGAAAAACAATTTAAAACCAATGGATTTATTAGTAACACATCCCGTAAAGAAATCTGACCTTGGATTTCACGGTAATCTTTTTGGAGGCAAACTCTTAGCTTGGGTAGATGCTGCTTTAGCCGCTTATGCAATGGAGAAATGCCACACACAAAACATGATTACCATATCTATCGACCAGTGCGTATTTAAAAAACCAGCTAAAGAAAAGCATTTGGTTAAGATCTACGCTGAAATGATTCGCATAGGTAACACGTCAGCTACTTTCAGAGTAGAAGCTCGAGCATATAATGTATTTAGAGAAGACGAAGTTATTCTCTTACAAACCTGTATGACTTTTGTTCGAGTAGACGAAGAAGGGGAACCCATTCCTATTTCTAAACAAGTAAAAGAAACCTTTCAATCTAAAAACCAACTTTAATTAATGAAAAGATTATTTATCGTAGCGTTACTAACGCTATGCTCTGCTATTGCAGTAGGTCAAACATTCTCAGGTATTCCGTTAAGCGGAAACGTAGACGTATTTAGGCAAAAACTAGCTACTAAAGGCTTTGTTTATCAAAAAACCATTGCCAGTGGTTATCTTTACACAGGTAAAATTGCCAACGAAAAAGTAGATGTATATGTAATGCACACTCGTAAGAACCGTTATGTTTATAAAGTTGTAGTGTATTTTCCAGAAAACTTTACTTTTGAGCGTTTAATTGCAAATTACGAAGAGAAAGTAGCAGTTTTAATTTCTAAATACGGAGAGCCATCTGATTCTTTTGATTATTTTACGAGTCCTTATTTTTATGGCGACGGATATGAGTTACAAGCAGTAAGTTCAGGCAACTATACAAAATTTTGTGTTTGGACAGAAGGAGTACATAGTGACTTTCCTAAACTTGTACAGGTTAGCCGCACAAACTGTGTTATGATTATGTACGAAAACACAGAGAACGTAGAAATCAAAAAACAAGAAGATCTCCAACAAATGCAAAACGGTCTGTAAACTATAAATAGATTAAAGAAGTATGGAGTACAGAATTTATGCAATTGACCTCACTGAGTGGGAAACATCAGACTTATCAATTGTTGATTTAACTGATGAAGAATTTATCAAAATTGCTGAACAGCAAGGACGAGTTTACACGCTCAAAGGATTTGAATCAGAATTTAATAATGAAAATATATCAGACCAATGGTACATAAGAATAATCAAAATACAGTCGAACTCTTAGGCTTCTACGGAAGTGACAGGGTGATTGCCCAAAGCGCATGGACTAGTACATCAAGAGAGTTAAGTCCAGAGAAAGAAGCACGTATTCCTAAACTCATCGAGATGTTGTGGTCAGAAGGACACGAAACTCCATTCGAGAAAGCGAACGTACATTTCTTGGTGACGTGTGACATTGCATCGCATATCCATCTTTTAAAGCACCGTATTGCAAGCATCAACGCTGAGTCTGCTCGTTACAAAGAATTAAAGGAAGATAAGTATTACATTCCAGAAGATTGGGACTTTACATTAGATAATTCTAATTTAGAAAACGCTACTTTGAGAGCTTGGGCAAAAACCTTGAGAGAAAATACTGAAAATTGTGATAAACTATATCACAAATGTCTTGAAGACCTTACTCCTATCCTCGGGCGTAAACGTGCTAAAGAGTCTGCTAGATTTTTTAAGACGTACAACTCTCAGATTACAGCAGACGTACAGTTTAACATGCGATCCTTTGCTAATTTTTTAAAACTTCGTGCTTCAGAACACGCACAAGTCGAAATTCGAGATATCGCCTGGGAAATGTGTAGACTAGTAGAAAACATAGAAGGCAATCCGTTTGAGCATACTCTGAAAATGATTAAACCTTAAAAGTATGAAAAAGGCTAACAAAGAACAGAAACAAATCTCAATCCAAGTTAATGGTCCTATGTTAGAAGTCTTAGTGCATTGTACAACAGAGGCACAGACTATTAAAAAACTGAAAGAACTAAAAAACTTAATCAATCCGCCTAGAGAGAAAGTAGTTAGTCGTGTACGGGTTAGATGGCAAGTAAAATCTCGCGTAGATTACATTGAACCTCAAGGCAAAATTCCTGGAAAACATCATTTCCAAATTATTCACAATCACCCCAACCACCCTTTAAATTTTAAATAATGACAAAATCAACCAATCCGTCTGCTTTAGAAGATGCGTACAGCACACTAAGGTCTCTTGAATTATCTTCAGAAGAAACATTACTCTTTATTGGTGTAGAGCCCTCAGAAACCGAAGGAGAATCTAGACTTATGGCTACAATACAAGGTAATCGTTCTAAGATAGCTACAGCAATTTATCAAGCAATGATTTCCGACACTGATTTAGCTGAGATTATTCAGACGGCTACTTTTGAATTTTTTAAGGACTATCAAGAAACTACAGATAAAGACTAAACTATGACAATCCAATCATTTCGTAACGCAGAATTAGACAACGTAATCCTAGAAATAGGAGACCAAGACGAGTGGAAGCAACTAGCCGCAGAAATGGGCTTAGAAAAACAAATGGAGTTTGTTCAGGCTGCTAAATCTCCACTTCCCTACCCTTACATGAACCAAAGTATGCAGAATATCTTTGGTACACTTTGTCCTACTAAAATTGATTTTAAAGAATATTCCAAGACTCCTATACCATTAGAAGTTATGCGAGAGCTTGCTTTCTGTAAATCAGAAAAGTATTTTAGTGATATCAAAATCTGGTATGATGATAAAACACCAGATCCAATTGCTGTAGGAACAACTACTAGGTACTCTGCTACTTATTACAAAACCCAAGAAGATAAAGACAAAGGTAGTTACTACAACAGAGAAAGTACACCTTATGACTTTACCTCTAAAGAGCAGGCAAAAGATTATATTGAGACTATGGGATTGTTTTATAATGACTGTAACTCACAAACTAATCAGTATTTAATTGCTAGATGGGCTGATGAGTTACGTCCTATGGAAGAATTAAAGAAGTTAGCTTTAGATAGACTTAAAGATAAGTACATGAGTGAGTGGAACAAAGCTATCAAAGAACTTCAATCTAAAGTAAATACAGCCTCAGAAACATTAAACCTATATTTAATGGGTGAAATCTCTGAATGGGATTTAAGAAAGAACCTCTAAGTAAATTAACCTTAATTAAAGCCTCGAGAAATCGGGGCTTTTTTGTTTAACCATTATCGTAAAACTAAATTATGTCGTTTGATCCACTAGACCCTGATTACCTTCTATCAGTAGACAAAACAGAAGAAAACTTATCTTTAATTATTAAGACCAAGCCAGAAAAAGCTAAGTCTAAAAAAGAACCTACGGTTAAGTTTCACATGTCCAAAGAGTTGAGAGAAAGACTCATCACTCTAAAAAACAGACAGCCAGAAGAAAATTTAATTACAACAATATGCGACCGCATGCTCAAATTAACGCGAGTTCCTCAAAGTTGTATTAATTATCTAGGCTTATCTAATGATGACTTTTCTAAAATTTCTTACTTAAACCCTGAACGCATTGAAAGACTAAAAGGCCAGAAATTTACAGAAAAGTATATTGTCCCTAGAACCCAAGTTATTGTTCATGAAAAACGAGAACACGAGTTAGTTCATGAAGACGGTACAAAAGAACTTGTAGAAAACAGATTTCAGGTAATGATTCCTTTTGGTAGAGAGTTTTTTTACGAAAAGAAAGAAATTAAATTAGTTAGAAGCAAAGTATTTGATGCAGAAACTAACACCCAGCACGTTGTTTATTCTATTCCTTCTTCTATAGAGACTATAAACCGTCGACACTATAACTTTAAATTTCACAATAAAACACTGGTAACTACATGGGGGTTTTCAACTATTGATAAATGGTATTTTAGACGGCTCAAAGAAGTAACTAGAGACTCTTACTGGGATTACAATTTGCGGTATCACCAAAGTATCCATAAGATTCTTACTAACTTATTTAAAGACGAGTATAGCGAAAGAGACAAAAACATTTTTGCTGAGCAGTACTTTAAGCTAGTAGTAGCTAATAACAAAAATGTACAGTTTCTAATTGGAGACGGAGATTTGTTTAGAGAAGCATATTACGAAGCTAACTACAAAAAACCTAGCAACAATGCAACTCTGTGGCAATCTTGTATGCGGTACTCTTCTTGTCAAAACTATTTTGAGTTATATGAAGAACTTCCAGAAGTTAAGATAGCTGTACTGTATGAGTACAATAAAGTAGTCGCACGTTGCTTGCTGTGGGAAATTGATGGAGTAAAATACTACGATCGTATTTATTATTATAACGATGAGTTCTTTGCTCTTATGGAAAACTACCTAGAAAATTACGGCTATAAGTTTATGAGAACTTCTCATTCTGCAGGTGTAAACAACAAGTACGATTTAAGCGTAAAATTAACTTATAGTGAGTTTCTTGACTTTGGTGCTTTTCCTTATGTAGACACCATGCGTTATTACTACCCAGATTTAGGTATTTTGACTTGTGAAGAACGAGAGTATACGCCCTGCTATGAACTTAGCGACACTACGGGCAACTACGAAAACAATTATGACAGAGACCCAGAATATACTTGTCCTCATTGTGATCGCGAGGCAGATCCAGATGATGCTGTATTGATTGACAGAGGTCCAGGTAGAGGAACAGATTCATGTCCTAGCTGTGTAGAATACTCTGAAGAGTACCAAGAGTATATTTTAAGTAGCTCAGCTGTTTTTTGTGAATTTAGTAATAGCTATGTTCTAGAAGCCGACGTTGTAGAATTAATAGACGGAGAAAACTGCTATTCTGAGCATTTAGACTTGCGTCAATATGAGAACGACTATGGCTATTTTGTTATTGGACACCATGAATACGAAGAAGCTGATGAAAAGTATTATCATCCAAGTGACCCAATGGCTCCTAGTAACCTTGTAAATGCGGTTGAAGAAGCTGAAGAGGTCGAAGAAACTCAAGAAGTACCTGATTTAAGTCCACCATTATTGTAATCGTAAAACGAAAAAATTAAAAAAATCAAAATTAAAAACATGTATTCATTAAATCAATCTTATGATAAAGTTCTAGGTAGAACTGTCATCGAAGACTTTCACGTTGACTTTGCTACGCTAAACTCTATCATGTATAAACAATCCCCTACCTATAACGAAGCTCTAAATAAAGAAAAAGCACATTTTTTGACTGAGCTTATCTTTAATCTGACAGGGGTAAAAGCTACTAAAGATGCGGTGGGAAATCTTTATTTTGTTAAAGGCACTTCAGACTTGTATCCTACTATTGTAGCTCACTATGACACTGCTCAAGACTATCATCCAGGACTTACTATTCAAAGAGCAGGAGATTGGTTATACGGTTTTGACATTACTACAGGTACTCAGTGTGGTATAGGTGCAGATGATTCTGTCGGTATCTATTTTGCTATTGAGATGTTGAAGCGTCTTCCTGTATGTAAAGTAGCGTTATTTTATGGTGAGGAAAGAGGTTGTATCGGCTCTAGTAGTTGCGATATGACTTTCTTTAAAGACTCTCTGCTAGTAAGTCAGCTTGACAGACGCTCTTTCCAGAATGACTTTATTGTTCACACTAACGGAGTTGAAGTATTTCCAACCCATTATGTAGATGTAATTCAAACATTCTTGAATAAGTATGACTATACTCCAGCCAATGGTAGTTGTACTGACGTAGGTGCGTTACGTAGAGCTGGATTACAAGTTGCTTCTCATAACACAGCATGCGGTTATTTCAACGAACACACGGACGAGGAAGTTATTCACATCCCTTCTATGATTAATGCAATGTCTATGGTTTATGAGATTCAATCTTATTTACTCGAGAACAAACTTCAGTTAGAGTTTCCTTATGTTCGGTTTGTTGAGCAGAAATCAATTTATGCAAAACCGTGGGTTTCTGCTTTTGAAGATAGACTTGACCAAACTAGATTCAGCGATTCTTTTTATGACGTAGATGAAGTAGGAACTGGAATTAGTAAAACAGCAAAACAGTACACTGACCTAAACCATGTTCTTACTGACTTCCCTAGTGTAGAAGAGATAACGTGGCAATTTGACGTAACAGAAAGAGATCTTACTTTAGCTAAAGTTAAATCAGGTAAAACTCCTGTATCTGCTTATGTAGCTTATACTAGTATAAGTTATAACACCAAAACTAAAAAAGAACTTTACTTAGAAGACTACGAAATTAGACACGCATTAATTAACGAAAAACCCCACAAAGGAATGAATGCTTGCTGTGTAAAAGATTACCTGTATAACATTCCTTTTAATGTAGTGGAGTGTCAAACTTGTGGAAGTGGTTATCATCTAGAATTTACCGCAGAAGATATCTATACTTTACCTGACGACAGTTTCCAATCATTAGATGAGTGGGCTGAGATGTACGGCTACATTTAATAGGGAGCAGCAATGCTCCCTTTCTATTAAACTTATTATTATGACAGAATATGAACATTATGGCGAGTCACTTAACACACATCCTGATTACTTTTTAATGAAGAGAGCCTATGAAGAAAAATTGTTAATTGAAGAGTTGGAAACAAGAGAACATTTTGCTAAATTCGTAACCCCTGTATCAGAAAATATCCAAAACATTACAGCGGAACAACAAGGTAAACAAGAACTTAACGAAGAAATTAATGAAAACGAAACGAACGTTTTACGATGTGCTATGGGCCCTGTGCGAGAAGGAGGGATTGATAGCAAAATGGAAAGAGATTGGACTGTTGATAGAGTCCAATTCTAAATTCTCTTGGCATCCTAATGCAGGTAGTTATTTAGGAGAAGAAGAAACTCAGATTGTAGGTGCGCTTACAGTCAACGAAGACAAACAAACCAGTGTAACACTTCCCAAAACCAAAGCTCCTAAAGTATTAGAGGATATTCCTTGGTTAGAAGAGTTTGCACAAAAGTTCAACAGACAAAACTTAGGTTTCTCTGGTAAAGTTACTGATAAGAAAACTACACTAGAGAAGATGCACAAGTTTCTTCAAACTTATGACTACACTAAAGATGAGATTTTAGCCGCAACTGATATGTACATTGATAGTCTGAAACGCTCAGGCTCTATCAAGTTCATTAGAAACAGTGGTTACTTTATTTCTAAGGTAATTGACGGAGTACAACAAAGCGATTTGGCTAGCTGGTGTGAAGAGTATAGAAACACTGGCAGTAAAGGTAACTACAACTCAAGAAGTATTATCTAATGTTAGGCTTTAACGATGTACTCAGTCAAATTGAGCGTAACAAGTCTATCAAGGAACTTGGCGGGATTACCTCCATATTGCCTCCTTTTGATAGATTAGGACAAAACTACGGTGGTTTTACTCGTGGTTCTATAACAGCTATTACAGCAGGTTCAGGTGTAGGTAAGACCAAGTTTGTAAAATACTTTACAATCTTAAATATTTTCAAGAGAACCTTTGGCACTAACATTAAACCTAAAGTATTCTACTTTGCACTAGAAGAAAGCGAAACAGATTTCTGGATGTCGTTTATCTCTATGTATCTCTATGAGAAATATAAGATAACAATTAGTGTATCTCAACTTAAATCAATCGGTAATTTTACAGTAAACGATGATTTAATGGAGAAGATACGGAATGCAGAAAAGTTTATTCGTCAGCTTCAAGACTTTGTAGAAGTTATCGACTACATCAGAAACCCCACAGGTATTCAAAAACACGTAAGAGCATATTTTGATAACCCAGAGATAGGCACTTACGAGTACAAAGAAGTTAACGGAAGACAAGTTCCAGTAGCTTATCACTATAAATCAGATGATAATTGGGTCTTTTATATTTTAGATCACATCAGTCTATTATCAAGTGAGACAGCAGCAGATACAAAGATGCGCCTTACTCCGTATCAGACTATTGACTATATGGTAAAAGATATTGTCTTAGATTTATTTTCAAAAAGATTTAAAATGGCGAACATCATTGTTCACCAGCAAACGCCTTCTTCAGAAAGAGCACAGTACACTAACAGAGGTGCGTTGATAGAAGAAATGCTAGAACCTTCCCTGGAAGAATTGCATTTAAACAAAGGTGTACAGCAAGATTACGAGGTAGTATTAGGCTTGTTTAATCCCTCTCGATATAACATACCAGCACACAATGGTTATGATATATCTATTCTTGGACAGAAGTATCGTTCCCTAATGTTTTTAAAGGACCGACACTTTGGCTTAGAGAACTCTTGTGTAGGATTATATTTTAATGGTGCAAACGGAGAGTATTTAGAATTGCCCAGACCCGAAGAAA
>Ga0315901_10004211_pt1 | contig 18077 bp, 13 predicted proteins | sample LakEriMetagenome_10_FD_203761 | JGI IMG/M metagenome (GOLD analysis project Ga0315901, IMG submission 203761) | Freshwater fungal communities from buoy surface, Lake Erie, Ohio, United States - Buoy 2 MA116 | ecosystem: Environmental > Aquatic > Freshwater > Lake | place: USA: Lake Erie, Ohio...
TCCCGAGGAATCGTACCACAATTGGGTCATGGCCAACGAACGTACAGCCGCTGTACTGAAAGCAAAAAACTACGACTATCGATACGTGTTCAGCAAGAACTCAGGACACTGCGACAAACGCGTTTTCGAACACACTCTCGCAGATACACTGGTTTGGATGTGGCGAGGCTACCAGCCGTAATCTCGTCCTAACGCATACATTGACCGAGGCCGAGGATTTGACTCAACGCAATTCAAAAACCACCGATCGAGGTCGTCGCCTGCATCCGCTTTGTTCTAGCTCTCCGCCGTGCTCGTGCTCAGTGAAACGGTACTCGTACTCGAAGGGACGTGTTGGAATGTAGTTGACCTAAGGCCCAAATACCGGGCATTCAGCTTCCTAGAAAAGGTGATCGCATTGCATCGACTCAAACGTTTACGAGTACGAGCACGAGCACGAGTACCGCGATGCTGAGTACGAAAAAACCGGGCTTTTACCCGTTAAAACTCCTGAAAAACCTGAACGGTTCTTCGGGGATAATCATGGCTGTGAATTTATGCCACTGGTCCTATTCGTACTCGTAATCGTACTCAGTGAAACGGTACTCGTACTCGAAGGGACGTGTTAGAATGTAGTTGACCTAAGGCCCAAATACCGGCGTTACAGATTCCTTGAAAAGGTGATCGCCTTGCATCGATTCAAACGTTTTCGAGTACGAGTACGAGTACCGCGATGCTGAGTACGAGTACGAGTACCGCGATGCTGAGTACGAGTACGAGGAAATCCGATCCGATGCACGAACGCGATGTTGTCACCCGGTAGTATCACCTGGTGATATCACGCTGTAATTTCACCGCGTGCCTTCGAATCGATCGAGCGACAGAAAGTCGATAGGACAAGGTGAGTTGCGGCCGGTGGATAAGCAGGCTGCAATTTCACCTAAGACCGATGTGAATTTGAATCCATGTCCTGAAAGCCCCGCGACGACGGTTACGTTCGGGGCATCCGGCAATTGATCAACGATGAAGTTCTCATCAGGCGTCATCGTGTAGTAACAGCCCTTGGATTGCAGGCAATCTGGATTCATCTGAGGCAAATGCCGTTCTAGAAAACTCTCCACCAACATGAGGTCTTGAGCGTCCATGGGATGCTGGCCATCGATGGGAGGCTGCACAACTCCACCTCCACTGTGGCGGGCAACCTTCATCCCGGATCCGTCGAGCTCTGGGAAACCATAGAAGTAACCTTGTGGGGTTTCATAAAAGTAGCACGGGAACCCGAGATCGTGTCGGTAACAAGGCGTCCGTCCACGAAACCAATACTGATACTTGCGAACAACGCGCAGTGGCAATCGATAGCGAGCGAGTGCTTGACTCGCCCACGGTCCCGCAGCGATCACAAGCGACCGCGCGTGGTATTCATCCTTGTTGGTACGGACAACGACCCCTTCGCCTTGGGATTGCCAATCGACCACCACCTCATCGATTTTCAGCTCCGCGCCGAGCATACGGGCTTGTTGTAGATACGTTGAGACGCACTCTTCGACCTTGAGATATCCCGCATCATTTTCGAGCAAGACGCTCCAAGTGGGGGCACCATCGATCCCAGGGAACCTGCGCTGCGCCTCGGACATGGACATCGTCTCGACATCCAAGCCATGCATTGCGGCGCTCCGAAGCACACCAGGAACAACGATCCCATCACTCGGTCCGACCTCGAGCAATCCTGTTCGATGGAAGAGTTTTTGTTCAGTTAGCAGTTCGAGTTGGCTCCAAAGCTCATACGCACGGAGCAATAGCGGAACATAATTCGGATGTTCAAAATAGGCTTTTCGAATGATCCGCGTTTCACCATGCGAACTGCCTCGCGAATGGGGCGGTGTGAACTGATCGATGCCTAGAGTACGTACGTTTTGCGAAGCCAACGCGTAAGCCGCCGCGCTACCTACGCCACCGAGTCCGATCACAATCGTATCGAACGTTGCTCCCATCGCAAAACTCCAACGCGAAATTCGACGTGTAGGCTCTAGTTCAAAGCCCCTTAGCGAACCCTTAGGTTACTCGTACACCGCGACAGGTTTGCCGAGCACATCCATTTTCGGCTTTACGCCGAGCCCGGGAGAGAGCGACGCAGCCATTCGTCCGTGGACTCGTTGCGGTGCACCATCGGCGATGCTGACACTAACATAACTATTGAAGTCAGTGCTAGTGAACAACAGCTCGGTCGGAGTGCTGTGCGCTAAATGCGCGATCGCAGCAGTAACAATATCTCCGCCCCAGGTATCCTCCAGGGTCATTGCAATCCCCATCATTACGCAAAGATCTCTCGCTTGCTTGATCCTTGTCAATCCACCGAACTTGCTGATCTTCAAGTTCACCACATCCATCGCGAGATCGGATCGCCCTCGCATCAACATCTCGATGTTGTCGATATTCTCATCCAAGACAAACGGGTGGCTGGTTTGACGCCGAACGGCCAAACATTCCTCGTACGTCGCGCAGGGTTGTTCGATATATACGTCGAGATCGCGAACCCCGCGTGCGACGCGCACGGCTTCATGCTGAGTCCAGCCTGTATTCGCGTCTGCAACCAGTCGATCGGTTGGTTGCAGCGCATTTCGCACTGCATGGATCCGAGCGATATCAACATCGGGATCTCCACCGACCTTCAATTGGAATCGACGGTACCCTTCATCCCGGTACCCACTTACCTTGGCCGCCATTTCCTCGGGTGATTCCTGGGAGATGGCTCGGTACAGATGGAAGTCGTCGCCATACCGACCACCCAGGAGCGTGCAGATGGGCAATCCAGAGAATTGTCCGAGCAAGTCCCAACAAGCCACATCAATGGGCGATTTGACGTAAGGGTGCCCCTTGAGCCGTGCATCCATCAAGCGGTTCAGGCGATCGAGTTCGAGTGGGTTCTCACCGATCAATTGAGGACCGAGTTCCGCGAGTCCCGCGCGTACCCCTGAGGCGTAGGAGGGAAGGTACGCTGGCCCCAAGGGACACGACTCCCCCCAGCCAACCATTCCATCATCGGTTTCAATCGCTACCACCGTCGAATCGAAAACCGTTACCGATTTACCTCCACTCCACTTGTAAGTCACTTCATGAAGAGGCAGGTCGACTTGATAGACGCGAATCCGTCGTATTTTCATAGGAGTGTGTGTCATCTTCCGCAGGGGTGGCTACAAACACGCCGAACCAGTCGGCACCAGCGTGGAATGCTACCAGAAACCAGAGAGATGTTCACCCGGTGGATTTTAATTCGATTGCGTTTATTCTCGTGGCCGGTGTTGTAGTAGAATGTTTGCTGCTGAAAAACAGTCTCCCCTTCCAAACTATCTTCCCACCTCGACAACGAAATCTACCCATGTGGATCGATTCGGCCACCCTCAGTCGTACCGGAGTATTCCCCCCATCTGCATTCTTCGGCCTATTGGTAATGCTTGTCGCCCCGAGCCGATTGTTGGCCGAAGATCGCGTCCAATTCAATCGAGATATCCGCCCGATCCTTTCTGAAAACTGCTTTCAATGCCACGGCCCCGATGAACGGCAACGCCAAGGTGGTGTGAGGCTCGACAAATCGGAGTTGGCAACGCAACCGGGAGATTCCGGCAATCGGGCCATTTCGATCGAAAGTCCCGCAGAGAGCGAACTCCTAAAACGTATCGCTACCGACACTCCGGATTTGGTGATGCCACCGCCTGAAACGGGAAAAACACTCAAGCCGGAACAAAAAGAGCTATTACGGCGTTGGATCGAACAGGGTGCAGAGTATCAAGGGCACTGGGCGTTCATTACTCCCGTCCGACCCGAGGTTCCTCTACACGAACTAGACTCAATGTATCCGAACCCGATCGATCGCTTTCTGCTTGAGAAACTAAAAACCTCAGGTTTTTCATTTTCGCCAGCCGTGGATCGCGAGACACTGATCCGAAGGGTATCTCTCGATCTGACCGGGTTGCCCCCCACTCCTGACGAAATCGATGCGTTCCTGAGCGATGATTCCCCGAATGCTTACGAGCGGGTCGTCGACCGACTACTCAGTTCACCCCACTATGGAGAACGGATGGCATTGCAGTGGTTGGACTTGGCACGCTACGCCGACAGCAATGGATACCAAGTCGACAGTTCTCGGCAGCAATGGCCGTGGCGAGACTGGGTCATCGAAGCGTTCAACAAAAACATGCCTTACGATCAATTCACCATCGAACAGATCGCTGGGGATTTGTTACCGAATGCAACTGATTCACAAAAGATTGCAACAGGATTTAATCGCAATCATCGACTCAACGGAGAAGGTGGGATTATTGCCGAGGAATGGCGAGTGGAAACGGTTATCGATCGCGTTGAAACGACCGGGATCACATGGTTAGGTTTAACCCTCAATTGCTGCCGATGCCATGACCATAAATACGATCCGATCTTGCAACGCGATTTCTATTCCCTTTTCTCCTACTTCAATAACATCGCTGAAAGCGGAACTCTTCAAGGCGAATCTCGCAACACCGAACCCGTACTTGCCGTTCCAACCCCGGACCAACTTCGTGAACTATCCGGTTTGGAAAAAAACGTGCTCGATGCCCAAACGAAATTGGCCGAAGCGGAGAAATCCCTTCCGGAATTGGTTGCAGCTTGGGAACCGTCGTTCCGCGAAAAAATCGCTTCGAACAAAAATTCCTGGAACATCCTCAATGCGGAATCGGTATCCGCGGTCAGTCGTGCAACACTCACCAAACAAAACGACGGATCGTATTTGGCTAGCGGCGAGAATCCGAGTCACGACGTGTACGAGATTAAGGCCCCACTCTCTCCTGGCCAATTCACCGGATTGCTCCTCGAATGCTTCCCCGATGCGAGCCTGCCCCAACAAAGTCTCGGGCGTTATCCAAACGGCAACTTCGTTTTGACGCGTGTCGAAGCAGAGATCCGTGCACCGAGTCTCGCAGATCCCTTCATCGCAAAATTCAACCACGCCGAAGCCGATTACTCTCAAAATGGATGGAACATCCAAGCGACCGTGCAAGGGGATAAATCGAAGGGATGGGCTGTCGACGGACCAACTCGAAAAGAAATCTGCCGAGCGATGTTTTTGACCGAGTCCGGAATCACGATTCCAGAAAACGCGACCATCGTTGTCCGACTCATTCAGGAAACTCTCGGCCAACACAACATCGGTCGATTCCGATTGTCATCGACGGGACTTCCGAAAGGAACCATCGCCATTGGGGGATCCCAAGTCCCAGATTCTTTGCGCACGATTCTTGCGATTCCAACTTCTGAACGAAGTGATGCTCAGCGCGCGGAACTGTATGATTTCTATCGAAAGAATGTCGACAGCCCGATCCTCGCAGCCCAAAAAAACCTCCAGGAAGCCAAAAACCGAATCGGTGATTCTCGAAAAAATTGGCCGAATGTCATGGTCATGCAGGAAATCGAAACTCCTCGCGATGCGTTCATATTGATCCGCGGGGAATACGACAAAAGGGGTGAAAAAGTATCGGCCGCGATCCCCAAGATCTTTCCACCGATCCCCGATGGAGAACCAAACAATCGTCTCGGATTGGCAAAGTGGATTGCAAATCGAAATAACCCACTCACAGCGAGGGTATGGGTCAATCGAGCCTGGGAGCGTTTCATGGGAACCGGCATCGTCAAAACAACGGAGAACTTTGGCTCTCAATCGGAGTGGCCCAGCCATCCCGCGCTTCTCGATTGGCTGGCTGTCGAGTTCATGGAACCGACTCAAATTGCTCACGTCGACCAAAAGCCAGTGCATGCATGGGACATGAAAGGCATCCAAAAGCTAATAGTGATGAGCCGCGCGTATCAACAATCGACGAACCGCCGCGGCTTGGAACGACTCGTTGAACTCGACCCCGACAACCGATGGTTAGGGCGAGGACCGAGATTCAGATTGCCCGGCGAGGTCCTTCGAGACCAAGCCTTGTTCGCGAGTGGATTGCTTTCTCCAAAGATCGGTGGAGCTAGCGTCAAACCGTATATGCCTGAGGGTGTTTGGGACGAAACGAGTGTCTATGGCGATTTGAGAAACTACCGCCACGATACTGGCGATGGACTTTATCGACGAAGTCTCTATACCATTTGGAAACGGACGGCAGCGCCACCCACTATGCTCATTTTCGATGCCCCGAATCGTGAGATTTGTACGGTGAGCCGATCTCGCACCAACACTCCATTGCAGGCGCTTTCGCTGATGAACGAAGTCACCTTCGTCGAAGCAGCCAGAAAGCTTGGCGAAAGGATGTTGAAGCTCGACGATACAACTCCTGAAGAGAAAATATCTTTCGGATTTCGCTTGGTAACCGGCCGCAAGCCCACCTCAAAAGAGCTTCAAGTTTTGGTTTCCGGTTGGCGGGAAGACCTTGCATACTACCGAGACCATCCCGAAGAAACCAAGCAGTTGCAGAGCCATGGAGACTCAGCTTCCGAAGTTTCCCAAAGCGTCGAATTGGTCGCATACATGCTCATTGGCAATGTTCTGTTAAACCTCGACGAATGCATTATGAGAGAGTAGTCCCGCATCGGACAGAGAACAATCTATGAATCCCATATCAATGCTTCGCCAACAGTTCCTCAGGGGATTGGGTGGCACCCTCGGTCTCGCGGCCTTGTCCAAACTGAGCGAACCGAACGCACTAGCGACGCCAATTGCGACGGAGAAGACTCCCCCATCTCCGTTCCAACACCATGCCCCCAAGGCCAAACGGATCATTTACTTATTCCAATCTGGTGCGCCATCGCAAATGGATTTGTTCGATTGGAAACCGGCGCTCGCAGATCGGCGAGGCGAGGATCTTCCTGACTCGATCCGCCAGGGTCAGCGATTGACGACGATGACCTCTGGTCAATCCAAATTTCCGGTTGCTCCTACCGCGTTTCGTTTCGCGCAGCATGGGAAAGGAGGAATGTGGTTTAGCGAAATACTCCCACATATGGCAACGCTTGCAGATGATTGGTGTCAAATCCGATCGATGCATACGGAAGCGATCAACCATGACCCAGCCATCACCTTTTGCCAAACAGGTTCCCAGTTGGCCGGTCGTCCGAGCATCGGGTCATGGCTCAGCTATGGACTGGGAAGTGTCAATCAGGATTTGCCAGCTTACGTAGTGCTGACGTCCTTCGGCACCGGAAGACCCGATGACCAGCCTCTGTACGATCGTCTTTGGGGATCCGGTTTTTTACCATCGAAGCATCAAGGGGTTAAGTTTCGCAATAAAGGGGATGCGGTTCTCTACCTCTCGAATCCTAAAGGCATGTCGCGCGATACACGCCGCAAAACACTAGATCGACTCTCGGAGCTCAATCAGCAGCATTTTACCGCAGTCGAAGACCCAGAAATCCAGACGCGAATCAGCCAATACGAGATGGCCTTCCGAATGCAGGTTAGTGTCCCAGAATTGCTTGACGTATCCAACGAACCGCAGCATGTCCTCGATATGTACGGCCCAGATGTGAAAAAACCGGGTTCGTATGCCGCCAATTGTCTACTCGCACGGCGGCTCGCAGAAAGGGATGTTCGATTCGTGCAGCTTTTCCACATGGGTTGGGACCTGCACGGAAATCTGCCAAATGCGATTCGATTGCAGTGCAAAGATACCGACCAACCGACAACCGCATTGATCAACGACCTCAAGCAACGAGGCTTGTTTGAGGACACACTGATCGTTTGGGGAGGTGAGTTTGGCAGGACTGTATACTCCCAAGGAGCCCTCACCGCTGACAATTATGGCCGAGACCACCATCCTCGCTGTTTCACGACCCTGTTGACCGGCGCCGGAATTCGCGGCGGATTAGTGCATGGCGAAACCGATGACTATTGCTACAACATCACACGCGATCCCGTGCATGTGCACGACCTCAATGCGACCATCCTCCATTTGATGGGTATCGACCATACACGTCTAACCTTTCGCTTCCAGGGAAGGGATTTCCGCTTAACCGACATCCATGGCGAATTGGTCAAAAATATCCTCGCGTAATTTCGGGATAGGTTGCAACGCATCCTGTGCCCATTTGTTCGTTTACTACGCCCACCCACACCTCCCCGCACAAAGAATGAGGCTTTACTCATGAGGTTATCAACTGGCATCACTGTGATCTCGAATGGTCAAATCGTGGATGGAACCGGCAAAGGTCCAATTACGAACGGGACCTGCATCCTTCGCGACGGAAAAATCTCTTACGTGGGGCCCACGGAATCGGCCCCTCAAACTCCTCCCGACGCGCAGCGGATCGACGCGTGTGGTGGTACTATCATGCCAGGTCTGGTCGAAGCCCATTTTCATGCGACCTATTTCAACATCGCCGCATTAGAAGACCTCGATATCAAATACCACGTCGAATACGTATCGCTTCTCTCGTCGGTCAACACGCGGTTGGCATTGGAGTGTGGCTATACGGCGGCTCGCTCGGGTGGCTGTTTGTTCAATATCGACGTCTGGCTTAAACGAGCCATCGAAGAAGACCTCATCGCGGGACCACGTCTGAGCGCCAGCGGTCGCGAGATTTGCTCGGCGGGAGGGCTAATGGACTGGAATCCGGAATTCCGAAAGATCGGCATGGAAGGATTGGTCTTTATCATCAACGGCGTGGAAGACGCACGCAAGGCCGTTCGAGCCCTCGTCAAGGATGGCGTAGAGTGGGTGAAAACGTATCCTACGGGCGATGCGGCATCTCCTGATGCCAACGATCACCATACGCTCTGTATGACCTTTGAGGAAATGCATGCTGTCGTGGCAACGGCGCACAATCACAAGTTAAAAGTTACCGGGCACTGTCGGGCTACCGAAGGAATCAAGAATGCGCTCCGCGCTGGATACGATTGCATCGAACATGGGACTTTCATGGATAATGAAGCGCTAGACCTGATGCTGGAACGGGATGTACCCTGCGTACCGGCACTCTACTTTGAAAAAGCAAGTGTTGAACTAGGACCCGAGTTCGGATTGCCTCAATCGGTCATCGATGGGCACCAGGAAACACTCGATGGCGGCTGTGATAGCGCGTTAAAGATCCTTCGAGCTGGCGGACGATTGGGGATGGGTGGGGATTACGGTTTCGGATGGAATCCTCATGGCGATTACGCCCGAGAACTGACGTTCTTCGTCAAGGACGTCGGATTCACCCCGTTGGAAGTAATCACCTGTGCGACAAAAACCGGCGCTGAAATTATGGGGCGTGGCAACGAGTTTGGAACGCTCGAGGTCGGAAAGCTGGGCGACGTACTGATCGTCGATGGAGATGTACTCGCCGACATCGCTCTTCTCGAGGATCGCTCTAAGTTCATCGCTGTCCTCCAAGGTGGGGTGATCAAAGCTGGACGATTGGCGAAGCCATTTCCCACCGTCGTTAAGCAAGAGAAAAAGTAACCGAGAAAGATTGAGACGTGTCGACCAATTTCGATTCACTGAGCAAAGGTCATCTGGGCACGGCACCGCGACTCGGTTCCGCAGGAACTTGGCGTTCGGGTCCTAAACTTTTATTGTTGCACGGTGTCACACGGCAGGGAAAAGACTGGCAAGCGTTGCTGCCATACTTGGACTCTCGGTGGGAAGTCGTCACCCTCGATTTCCGCGGGCACGGGCACTCGGAACGAGCCGATTGTTACTTGGTGGTCGATTACGTTGCCGACGTTGTACGAGTGCTCGAATCGGTCGATGCCACGGACGTCACCATCTTAGGCCATTCGCTTGGTGCGATGGTTGCAGCCGCTGTTGCCGCTGAAATCCCCGAGCGAGTCTCCTCGATCGTGCTTGAGGATCCACCGTTCCATTCGATGGGCCAAGCGATTCAAGGCACGTCGTGGCAAGCACAGTTTCGTGGCATGCTGCGTGCCGTTCATGCCGGTGGGTCGGTCGAACAGATCGCTGCCGGTTTAGCGGATATCGATATTCCCATGAAGAATGGGACGTCTCGAAAACTCGGCGAACTCCGTGAACCATCCGCAATTCAATGGAGTGCTACCTGCTTGAAGGCAATCGATCCTGGAGTTTTGCAGCCGTTGGTAGAGGGCCAATGGCTCGACGGGTACAACGTGTCCTCCATCGCAAAGCAGATTCGATGTCGAACTACACTGCTCCAGGCGGATCCGGATGCCGGTGGCGCTCTCACGGATCGAGATGCGATGGAGTTTCTCGTTTCGCTACAGAACCCCACCCACCTCCGATTTCCTGGTTGCAATCATCAATTGCATGCAACGATTCCCGAACAAGTCGCTGCGGCGACAAACTCCGTGCTAGGTGCCGTCCTGTAAAAACAAGAGTAATTCCCGACAAACGACCAATCGTCCGGGGATAGCCGAGCGATTCGTTCGACGAACAAGAATCAAACTCCGTACCCACCTAAAAAACTGAAAACCGCTGCTAACGCCAATGCAGCTAATGATACTCCGATAGGCTCTTAGCCTTCATCCTCCAAATGAAAGTGATGAAGGAAACGATGAAGCACGGGTGCCATGATAATGGCGACCATCGATAGAAATGCCAATCCGCTGTAGAGGGCGTAAAAGGTAGCAAACAGTTTGCCAGCTCTCGTTTCCAAATGTGGCTCTACGGGCCCCATGCCGGTTAAAATCATCGCGGCATTTAACAGCCCATCATCCCAAGCCATTGGGCCGAAATAAGAATAGCCCGCGGTTCCAAATGCTAAACTCAAAATGACGATAGCCAGTGTCGCAGCGAAACTCCTCAGCATTCGCCAACCGAACGCAAAGCGAGTGATGACCCCTTCACCTCTCTTTTCGAACATGACTACCTCGCGACCGATGCTGTTTCTGGAAAGTACCGATTTCAAATTCGGCGATAATGGGTCAAGGAAATGAACTGCAGTCCAGCAGCTTTCAGGAGACTGCTCGGGCGTACTGCGGCGGGAGAATCGACTGCGGCTCGGGAGCCTTCAATGCAATAGCGGCATGGTACGGCCAATACGGATCGCGCAGCATCTCGCGAGCGAGCATCACGAGATCCGCATCTCCGTTGGCGATAACCTGTTCGGCTTGATGGGGATCGGTGATCAGCCAACCCACAGCCGTCGGCATTCCTGTAGCTTCACGAATCCGGCGGGAAATTGGGACCATGAATCCCGGGCCCCAAGGAATCGGAGAAATATCGGGGATCACAAAACCATGGCTTATGTCGACGAGATCTAAACCCTCGGTTCGGAAATGGTTGATGAGTTCGATCGATTCTTCGACAGTGACTCCTCCGTCAACCCAATCGGTAACGGATAGCCTCGCAGTAAGAGGGTACCTTTCGGGCCAAACGCTCCGTACCTTTTGGAGTGTCTCGCGAAGAAACCGCGTACGGTTCTCAAACGAGCCACCGAAGCGATCCTGGCGATGGTTGGAAATCGGTGAATAAAACTCGTGCGCGAGGTAGCCGTGCGCAAAATGGAGTTCTAACCACTCGAAACCGGCCTGCAGGGCTCTCTTCGCACCGGTGACGAAGGCTTCTTGAATGCGATGAATATCGTCAACTGTCATCTCCGCGGGAACCTTGCTCAGGTTTCCACCATGAGCGATCGCCGATGGAGCGATCGTCGGCCAGCCGCCTTCATGGTCTGGGATGTGGCTGTCCCCTTCCCATGGCCGATGAGCACTTCCTTTGCGGCCCGCATGAGCCAATTGAATACCAGGTACCGCGCCGAATTGCTTGATAAATCGATTGATCCTAGAAAACGCCTCAACGTGCCCGTCGTGGTAGATTCCACTACACGCGGGACTAATCCTTCCTTCGGCTGAGACCGCAGTCGCTTCCACGACGACCAAACCGGCCCCTCCTACAGCGCGAGACCCGAGATGAACCAAGTGCCAATCGTTCAGATAACCATCCTCACAGGAGTACTGGCACATCGGTGCAACGGCGATTCGGTTTTTGAGCTCGATCTCTTTCAATCGAAATGGCTCGAATAAATTCGGCACAAGAATATCTCGCATGAAGGGGAAGAATAGGGGAATTCACAAGGAGGTTCTGAACGACCAACGGTCAAGTTCGTTGAGAATACGGAGGATTTCTAATCTTCTCAAGGTCCCCGATAACGATCGGCGGTTATGCGAGTAAGAGCAGGCGAGGTAGAATGAGGGTCATCGAGCCGAATTTTAATCGTTTGCCGATGGCAACTGGTACGATTAGGACAGATTCTGCGTTTCCCTTCAACGTGCGGTCGATCGATGAAACGACGAAAAGCCCACTTTGTGTCGGATCTCCATTTGTTCGCCAATCGGAGTTCCGCCCCTAGTATCCATGACGCGATCGAGCATGCGCTCCGTACTTCGGACACGTTTGTACTTGGCGGGGACATATTTGACTTTCGGTGGAGCCGCTATCGAAGCCACGAAGAAACCATCGAGCAAAGTCTTCATTGGCTCAAAGGATTAGTCGCCATCAATCCCGAGTGTCGTATTCATTATCTGCTCGGAAACCATGATGCGAACCCAGCCTTCATAAGTGCACTAAAGTCGCTGAGCTGCGACTATCCTCAATTGGTCCACCATCCGCATATCCTGCGACTTGGAGGCACCGCTTTCCTCCACGGCGATGTCATCGACTCAAAAATACCTTTCAGTGCCGATTTCCACGAATTGCTCGATGCACGTCGCGCTGCTGAGGAGCTAAGATCTCGCCCTCCTGGGATCCAACATGCCCTTTATGATGTTGCGGTCCAAACACGCGTTCATCGGGTTGTCGCGAACCTCGCCAATAGCAATAGCAAGGTACTCGGGCGAGTCACTCAATACTTATCCTGGGCCGGACATGGTCCAGAGAGCGGGACACGCAAGGTGTACTTTGGGCATACGCATCGTTCGATGGAAAACGTATCGTTTCAAGGGATGCAATTCTCGAATCCAGGTGCTGCCATCAAGGGGATGGACTTCCGAATTATTGAAGTCGATCTCGACGAAAGCCGCTAAATCCCCGAAAGGCCATAAGCATGCGGTATATCGAATGGGTGACGCTGATCAGCGTACTGATTCACTTTGCCATCCAATTTTCTCTGTGCATGAGAGTGATCTTGAGACCGCATCGCGACCCAGCTTCGCGTATTGCTTGGCTCGTATTCATTCTCGCCGTCCCGTTGTTCGGGATCGTAGCCTACATCCTACTCGGCGATATCAGCATCGGTCGAAACAGAATTGCTCGGATGGACCATGTCGTGAAAAGCCTCCCTAAGTGCCACGATATTCCGGGCATGCGAGTGAAGGAAATCCAACCGAGATCAAAAACGCACTGGGATCACTTGTTTCAAGTTGGCCAATCGATCAACGGATTTGAAGCAATCGGAGGTAATCACGGAAAGTTACTTCCCGACTCATATTTCTCGATCGATGCCATGGTCGCGGACATCGATGCAGCCACGAGCCATGTGCACTTCTTAGTTTATATTTGGCTTTCCGACACGAACGGTCGGAAGGTTCTAGATGCTATCAAGCGTGCCGCGAAGCGAGGGGTTGTTTGCCGGGTCATGGCGGACGGTCTAGGCTCCAGAATTTTGATTCAATCCGACGATTGGCAGCAACTTCAACAGTCAGGCGCGAAGACCGCGGTCGCACTGCCGATTGGACGGACGATTTTCGCACCGCTGTTCACCCGAGTCGACTTGCGAAACCATCGCAAGATTTTGGTGATCGACAATCGCATTACGTATTGCGGCAGCCAAAACTGCGCAGATCCGGAATTTCGAATTAAGGCCAAGTACGCGCCGTGGGTCGATGCAGTGATTCGCTTTGAGGGTCCGATCGCTCGACAAAATCAACTCCTTTTCGCAGCCGATTGGATGGCGCATGTCGATGAGGACATCACTAACGTCATCATGGAACCAGTTGCGCACTTCTCGCATGGCTTTGTCGCGCAAGCGATCGGGACAGGGCCAACGTACCGTTACTCCGCGATGCCGGAAATGTTTGAATCGTTGATGTATAGCGCCAGGAAAGAATTGCTCATCACTACTCCCTATTATGTCCCCGACGAACCGATGCAGGCAGCTCTATGCGCCAGCGGCCGTCGTGGCGTAGAAACAACATTGATTCTCCCGGCGAAGAACGATTCCTGGTTCGTCGCAGCAGCAAGTCGCAGCTACTATGCGGATCTTCTCGCTTCCGGAGTCCGTATTTTCGAATACGTGGGGGGGTTATTGCACACCAAATCGCTAACGATCGACGGAGAGATCTCGTTGATTGGCTCGGCAAATCTCGATCGTCGAAGCTTTGAACTCAACTATGAAAACAATATTCTCTTTCATGACATCGCTTTGACATCGCAGTTGCGGGAACGCCAACTGTCCTACCGTTGGCAATCCCATGAAGTCACCAGGGAATCGGTGGCCGAGTGGCCTGTCGTGCGGAGGCTGATGAACAATACCGTCGCGATGATGGGACCTGCCTTGTGATGGCCTATCACCAATGCATGACATAACCACCGTCCACATTAATTGTTTGGCCAGTCACCTGGGCAGCCCGATCCGAAGAAAGAAAGACGATCATCGAAGCTACATCCTCCGAGGTCTGCCATCGCTTCAAGGGGACAACGGCATCGATCTTAGACTGGGCCCATTGCTCGTACGAGATTCGATCTGCGGGATGGATGGTTTCGCACCACGACTCCCAAACATTCCGGTTCAGATTGGTTTGAACCATCCCGGGGCAAACGGTATTGACTCGCACCCCATACGGGGCGAGATCCTTTGCCAGGCATTGCGAAAAATTGATGGTGGCCGCTTTGCTCGCGCTGTAAGGGGGGTCGGTCTGCGAGCCGATTTGCCCTGCGACCGAACCAACAAAGATCATGGTGCCAGTTTTCGCGGATACCATTCCGGGCGCGATGGCGTGCGCAACATGCACCATTCCCATGACATTCACATGCATCGGACGCACCCAATCCTCGGGCTTGAGATTGGTGAATGGAAACCCAAAACGCCGCGACCCAACCGCTGCACAGTGAACCAAATGCTCCACGGCACCCCAACGTTCGTTCAATGATGTTGCAGCTTGTTCAACAGTGCCTTCGTCGGCTACGTCAACGATTTCACCCCGAATCTCTAACTCGCAAACCGTTCTCCCAAAATCTGTGTTCGCGAACCCCATCTCTGTGCGCAACCTTGCCGCGATCGCGAGCACATCTTCGTTCCGATCCCATAATACAACGTGGCATCCTTCGGCGATTAGCATCTTTGCAGTGGCCAACCCAATCCCTGAAGCGCCACCAGTCACCAAGCAACGTTTCCCTTTCAATCCAAGATCCATGATCCAACCCCTGATTCTATTGGATGTTCCAAACCGCGTTCGACGGTTACTCTCGCGATGGAAAAATGCGATCAATCAATCGCGAAGATTGCGACTGCCATGAATTAATGAGCAATGAATCCGCCATCCATCGACAGAATTGATCCGGTGAAAAATGTCGCGAAGTCACTTGCAAGGTAGGTAAAGAAACACGCGACCTCTTGCGCAGACGCAATCCTGCCGATCGGATGATTATCCCGCAGCATTTTTAGGAACCCCTCAGGGTTCCCCGATTGCTCCGCCGACCACTGAACTATCGGTGTATCTACGGTCCCCAGAGCTACTGCATTTACCCGAATCCCGTACGGCGCGTATTCGATGGCCATTTGCCGCGTCATTTGGTGCAGAGCTCCTTTCGACGGTCCATAGGCTCCTTGCTTAAGTATTCCAACGTGACCAGAGATAGAACCTGTATTCAGGATCACGCCAGAGCGGCGCTGCATCATCATTGGAAGGATCATTTTGGCCGACCAATACAGAGCCTTGACATTGGTATCCATGACATAGTCCCACTCCTGCTCGGTATGTTCATGAATCGGTTTTACAACACTGACACCTGCATTGTTGACCAACACATCCACTCCCCCGAATTTTCGAGCGGCGAGTTCGGCGTATTGCTCGTGCGTGGACCTCTCCTTCACATCTCCGCGAAGAAATTGCACTCGGTCCGGAGACGAATCTAATAGATTCCTGAGTGAACCAGGCAACTCTGTAGCGCAATCGACTGCGATCAAATGCTCGATACCCGATTCGACGAACTGGTGCACTGTCGCCAGTCCAACCCCTGAAGCGGCACCCGTGACAACTGCCGTTTTCCCGCTCAATGAGATTTGCATCGAATCGTTCCCTCCATCGGTGTTCCCAAAAAACACAGCATCGAGGGATTGGCGGGAAAGTTCAAGTAGTCGTCGGTACAATTATGGGTTTACAGGTACCTCCCACCAGAAGTCGCGTTTCCAGAAGTCGCGGCACCCATCCATCGCAAGCGATTAGGCGATTGCGGAAACAGCGTCAGGAAGTCGAATATCCGTTGTTTCTGGTCGCACCCAACGGGGATACTCGCGAGATGGATCAATGCATCCCCCATCGGCGTAAACGCCTCTCGAGTCCTGCATTCGATACATGCGTTCCATGATGCGGGCCAATTCTTCGGGGTTCTGTTCGGTTGCCCGCATGTGCGATTGAACTTTTGCTTCGTCCATTCGCAAATCGCCATCGTCTCCACGGTACGTGGAATGCCTCCAGTGGTACATTTCAAGGCACTTCAATTCGAGCGTGAAGGCTTTGTTCCTTTTCCAGAAGTCGGTAAACAATCCGTTCCCCAGATAAAACACCCACGATCCTTCAAAGCCGAGCGCATCGGCGCTGGCCGCATCTGGATTTCGGAACCAAACACGATCTCCGGGAACGTAATACTTAGCCGGCAATGGGGATTGCCTGGAACCATATTCCTTCATGAATACCTCATGGAACTCACCCGATCGAATCGCTCGCCGTTCGGCTTGGTGTTGCAATTGCTCAAAAAGCACTTGGTTGCAACGACGGACTTCTTCGGCCAAACCGAGGGCGATGACGTACTCTGTTGCCCGATAGCAGGAGAACGAATACACGGTCCCGGTCTCGCCAGGCTGGGTCGCTAGCCGAAGGGCATCGATCACCGATTTACCTGGACGGACGACAAAGCCTCGAGTTTCGTCGTATTCCCAATGATCCTCGGGACGCTCTGCACCATAGGCATCGAACGAAAGGAATGTCTTGCTGGCTGCGTGGACGATGTTCTTGCGGACCAACACCGCAGATTCAAATTCCTCAATCGACGGAAACTCGAACGTGATGGGACTGGCCAGCATCGCGACCAAGATCTCGCGCTCTAACGGGTCACCCTTGGAAACCGGCTCCTTCGCCAATCGATCCGCTAATCCAACCGTATCCCATTCGGGTGTCCATTCGTTGAACCTTTCTTGGACCAACTCAAATTGCACCCAAGGTCGGTTGTTGGTTGTTCCCAGATGGAGTTGGACTGATTGCGACAAATCCCGCAACGACAACCATTCCAAAAAGCGGTCCACAACCAAATCTAACGAGCGCAGGTCTTGCCCCCAGATGGCAACACCCCCGCCCCGATTCGCGGAGCTTGAGGCCATGTAATTCATAATAGATCGATTCCTAAGGCGGGACCCGTCCTGTCCTAAGCAAGACGAGCGTTCCGTGCGTGTGAGGGGAGGCTCTCTGGCAGCGATCGACCACCGTGAGAGGTACGACATGGAATAGGTGCGGCTGGACCGCACTTCCAAGATAACGGATCCGTTGGGCAGTTGCTAGTTTTTTAAGTCAGCTTTTCACCCTGGGCCCAAACTGGCTTCAGAATCGACCGTCCCAAGCCTCGACAGTCAAGCGATCGCTCCCACATGCATCGACGCGGATCCAATTGCAGCGGATCCAATTGCAGCGGATCCAATTGCAGAGAGTGGAATTACCCACAGAACGACTTCTGAACGGTACGTCGTTTGCTGCTATCGAATCCCGATACCGACACAGGAACAAATTCGGCAGGATAGCTTCTCTCTGGAGGATGGCAGAACATGACAAACGAACTTCAACTCAACAACCCATGGTTTGTTGCTGTCTGGCCCGGAATGGGAAACGTTGCGGTCAGCGCTGGTTTCTATTTGATTTCCAAACTTGAAATGCACTTGCATGCAGAAGTTCGGGCCGAAGGACTTTTCGATGTCGAGCATGTCGAAGTCGTCGACGGAATCATCCAAACTGCCGTTATGCCGAGAAATCGCTA
>Ga0315901_10004214_pt1 | contig 18073 bp, 14 predicted proteins | sample LakEriMetagenome_10_FD_203761 | JGI IMG/M metagenome (GOLD analysis project Ga0315901, IMG submission 203761) | Freshwater fungal communities from buoy surface, Lake Erie, Ohio, United States - Buoy 2 MA116 | ecosystem: Environmental > Aquatic > Freshwater > Lake | place: USA: Lake Erie, Ohio...
AAGAAAATGGTTATAGCCGTCAGGGTCATTGAGAACGACTGGGGGTATCGTGTTAAACTGGGCAAAACGGCAGGAGCGCAACATCATTATTTCTCCGGCACGGACGAGGAGCGGCTGGCGGACCTGCAGCAGATGCTGGACGATCCTACTGTTGATGCGATCCTCTGTGGCCGCGGTGGGTATGGAACTGGAAGGATCATTGACCTATTGGATTTCACACGATTCAGGAAGAACCCAAAATGGGTCATCGGGTTCAGTGATATTACGGTCCTGCATGCCCATCTTTTTACCAAACTGCATACGGCATCGATACATGGGCCCATGATGAATGCCTTTAACCAGGGGGGGTATCGTAAGCCTTCCGTGCAGTCTTTGCTGCAGGCACTGAAGGGCAAGCGGGGGAACTATGAAACGAAACCGCATCTTTTTAACCGGGCCGGAAAGGCGACGGGAAGGCTGATAGGCGGAAACCTGGCGCTGGTGGCGCATTTGGTAGGTACGCCGTCGGACTATGATACCCGGGGGAAGATCCTTTTCCTGGAAGATGTAGGTGAGTATCTCTATAACATAGACCGGATGTTTTACCAGTTGAAACGAAGCGGTAAACTTTCCCAGCTGGCCGGGCTGGTCATTGGCGGGTTTACGGACTGCAAGGATACCGGGATACCTTTCGGTAAAACTGTGGATGAGATCATACGCGATATGGTGAAAGACTATGCATACCCTGTTTGCTTTGGGTTTCCCGTCAGCCATGGAGCTGAGAATATGGCGTTGAAGACAGGCGTCAGTTATGAATTGAATGTCCGACCGGGTAAAGTGAGTTTGAAGGAGCAGGCGGATTAATCGCCTTCTTCCAGGATGAATACTTCTTCGACTTTTCTTCCCAACAAGGCGAGAAATATTTACAATGTTAACAGGGAATCCATTTTTCGGGTGAACAGGGGGTAGTCCCTCAGGTCATTATGGGAGCCACCCGGGATGGTGATAAACTCGTCGGTTTTCTTGAGTAAAGGCTTGAGTTTTGAGGCGTTGGACAGGGGTACGATCAGGTCGTCAGTACCCTGGAAGATGCTGACGGGCTCGTTGACTTCCTTCAGGTATTGCCAGGACGGGATATCTACCCTGGTCATCTTTTTCATGGGATAGATGGGAAAGAAATGGCTCCCCAGGGAACTCAGGCTGTAATAGGGGGTTTCGAGGATGACCCTTTTACACGCCACGTTGGAGGCCAGGTAGGTAGCCAGTCCTGTTCCCATTGATTTACCAAAAACAAGGATACTGTCCGCGACAAATCTTTTGGCTGCCAGCTTATATAACTGTAACGCGTAGGTGTAGAGATTTTCTTCAGTGATCTTGCCGGTGCTTTTCCCGTAGCCCGGGTAGTCCAGCATCCAGACCTCATAACCATGTTGGGTGAACATAGGCGCAAAACCCGCATACCAGCCGATATTTTTCCTGTTCCCATGGAAGTACAGGACTACGCCTTTGAGAGGTTCCTGCGTTTCAAACTGGATGATGTTCAGGTTCTGTTGCTGCGTAACGGGAATGTTCAGTTCACGGTAGGGAATGCTGAAATTGTATTTGTGGTTTTCTCTGAGCGGGAGGGACTGGAACAGAAAATAATCCTGCAAATAATAGATGGCGATGCCGATCAGGGCATAAGCCATGATAAGCCACCTCGTCCATTTCCAGATTTTCCGTTTTTGCATAAGCAAAGGTAGTCATTAGCAGACCTTTGACGGCTGGCTCTCTAACTCTGCCTAAATCCTTATATTCGGCCCATGTTTAAATCGTTTTTCGCCCAATTCACCAGAAACAGGCAGAAGAAGGTCTTCAGGGAATACGGATCGTATATTGACCGCTTTGAGATCGAAGCCTATGGCACGCTCGAGTTTGCGCAGTGGGAGCATCCCTTTGCGCAGCCATTCAGTATCACGAAAAGCAATATCGATTTTTATCGTGACATGATCGCTCCAGGTTCCTTCGTCATTGACATCGGCGCACACTCCGGCGACACTACGGTACCCATGGCAGTAGCCACCGGGAAGTCGGGCACCGTCCTCGCCCTGGAACCAAACAAATACGTGTTTAAAGTCCTTGAAGTCAATTCAAAACTTAACAGGGACCAGACCAATATCATTCCATTATGCATGGCCGCCACCGCCGAAGACGGCGTGTTCAGCTTCAATTACTCCGATGCTTCGTTCTGCAATGGTGGATTCCTGACAGAACGTGAGAAACTGGACAGGCACCATAAGTACACGTTGGAAGTTCAGGGGCGGAACCTGGAGAAGGTATTGCTCACCGACTATGTCCATTTGCTCCCATCATTGAGCTTTATTAAAGTTGACGCTGAAGGGTATGATAAAGAGATCATCAAAACATTGTCTAACATCATAAGTACCTATCGCCCAGCCATCCTGAGCGAGTGCAATGTTTTCCTTACCCACAAAGAGCGGGAAGAGTTATTTGATGTCATGAGCAGGTTCGGTTACACTTTGTACAAGATCGTTGACGCGGACGACAGGGCATCGGTGTTCCAGGGTGTTGGCAAAGCGCTGACCCGGGAGGATATGCATAAAGAGAAACATTTCGATATATTGGCGAAGCCGTCTTGACCGGGTAACGGCGGAAGCCTGAACGGAACCCGATCCTGAAGGGGTCAAACCTGTTACATGCCCTTAATCAACCCACTGCTACCTTGCTTATACCTGTTGTCAGTCAACTGGCTGTTGATTGCAGGGATCTATGTTGCCATCGCTGTCATTGCCTATCTGATACAGGAGAAATTCATTTTTAAGCCTGAGAAACTGGCGCAGGATTTTGAATACCATTATGATGCGCCGTTTACCGAACTTTTTTTTGATGTCGGCCCCGGCGTGCGTATCAACGGGCTTCATTTTTTCAGGGAAAAACCGCTTGGACTGATACTCTATTTCCACGGCAATTCCCGTAGCATCAAGGGCTGGGCCAAATACGCCAAAGATTTTTACCGGTACAATTATGATGTGGTGCTCGTGGATTACCGGGGGTTCGGCAAGAGCACAGGTAAACGGAGCGAAGCGGCGATGTTGAACGACATGCAGTTTGTTTACGAGTCCCTGAAGGTGAAATATGCGGAGAGTAATCTGATCGTTTACGGCAGGAGCCTGGGAAGCGGTTTTGCAGCCAAGCTGGCATCGGATAACCATCCCCGGTTTCTTATTCTCGATGCGCCGTTCTTTAACTTTTCAAGGGCGGTAGAAAGATTTCTGCCCATACTGCCCATGCGTTTCGTGCTGCGTTATAAACTTCGTTCAGACAAATACATGCGTAAGGTCAGGTGCCATACGTATATCATTCACGGTACCCGTGACTGGCTGATCCCCATTAAGCATTCCATCTCCCTGCAGAAACTGAATCCCGGAAGGATCACCCTGATCCGGATCGTGGGTGGCGGTCATAACAACCTGCCTTCATTTCCGGAGTACCATAATTTTATTCGGGATATCCTGGCGGTCTAGACGGGGATGTCCATTATTCTTCTTCATCCACCCGTCTTAGCTTTATGTTGGTGACGGGTGCAACAATAAGCGGGAATTTCTCAATTTTCACATAACTGGGGTCAAGGCCGAATCCACGTTCTTCAGAGAGGCCGATCTCTTTCAGCATGAAATAGACTTTCATGACCATCCTTTCAAAGAATGGAAGTTCATTGTCCTGGCTGAGGAATTTTTCCATGACAATGAATTCGAAATCGCCAACGATGTTGTTTCGTTGAAGGCTTTCATAACGGCTCACGATATTCACTTCACGATTGGCCACCATGTCTTCCACCACTTTGCGGAACATCAGGTTGATCCTGGGCTCCACCCTGAATCCCAGCTTGAATTCGACCCTGATGACTTCGTTGGGGATGATCGTTTGTACCTCGTATTCGCAGGTATAGGGATCATCCAGCGTGTCCACATGGACAAACCAGTATATGTCGGCCCGTTTCGGTTTGCGGTTCAGGATGGAGTGAATGATCTTATGTTCCAGTTCCTTGGGATTGTTGGCGCTGGTCAGGTAGATGAGGTGAGTAGCGTATTTGTTGATGGTGGTGTCATTACTGAGCTCCTGCAGCATGGGCAGGTAATGGTCGAGCCTCACAAACTCAACATATCGGTTCTTGATCTTCCTGGCCTTGAACCAGACATACATGACAATGAAGAAGACCGAAGCCACTAAAAGGGTGATATAACCGCCATGGGTGAACTTCTGCATAAGCGCGCCCAGGAAAGTGAGTTCAATAGTGATGTAGGCAGCCAGGAACAGGTAGATCAGGACGGACTTCACCCGGTGAAGCACGAGGTAATTGGCAAACAGGATGGTGGTGGCCAACATGGTAATGATAATCGCCAAGCCATATGCCGCCTCCATTCTCGACGATTCCCGGAAGTAGAGCACCACGGAAATACAGCCAATAAACAGCATGGTATTGATGGCCGGGATGAACAACTGTCCTTTTTCTTCGGAAGGGTAGACGATCCTGAGCCTTGGCCAGAGATTGAGACGCATAGCCTCGCTGATCAGCGTGAACGAGCCGGAGATCATGGCCTGGCTGGCGATAATGGCCGCAGAGGTGGCTATGATCACCCCAAAAATAACAAACCAATGGGGCATCAGGTCGAAAAATGCGTTGATACTCAGCTGGTCCCTCAGTTCAGCCGTGATCTGCATGCCCTTACGGTTGGCCAGCAGGAAAGCGCCCTGACCAAGATAGTTCAGCAGTAATGCCGTTTTTACGAAGATCCATGTGATGCGGATATTGACGCGACCGCAGTGGCCCAGATCACTATACAGGGCTTCGGCGCCCGTGGTACAGAGGAAGATGGCGCCAAGCAACCAGAGCGCATCCGGATTTTGCGTGATCAGCCTGATAGCATAGTATGGGTTGAAAGCCTTTATGATGGCGGGGTCATCGCTTAAATGGATGATGCCCAAAATGGCCAGCATGCTGAACCAGAGCAGCATGACGGGCCCAAACAGCTTGCCAATGGATGCAGTACCGAACTGTTGCAGGAAGAAAAAGGCTACGATGATGCCCAATACGATGTACACAATGGTATCGGTGCCGATATTATGCAGGGCCGGGATGTTTTTCAATCCCTCTACGGCAGAAGTAATAGAGATGGGAGGGGTGATGATGCCATCTGCCAAAAGTGACGCGCCCCCGATCATGGCAGGCACTACGAGCCATTTCTTTCGTCGTCTCACCAGGGCATACAGGGCAAAAGTGCCGCCTTCCCCCCGGTTATCCGCCCTGAGGATCAGGATCACATATTTTACGGTGGTCTGTAACGTGATGGTCCAGATGATACAGGATAAACTACCTATGATCAGGTCCTCCGTGACTACCTTATCATTGATAATGGCGTTGAAAACGTAAAGCGGAGAGGTTCCAATGTCTCCGTATATAATGCCCAGAGCTACAAACAGGCCTGCTGCTGTAATCCGGTTCAGATTTTTACCCACCTTGAATTATTGTATAGCAGAATAGAAGCAAAATTATAAACCAAAGGTATATCTAAATAAATATATTGTTCCAGATTCTGAAAATCCCGGATTTCTAAAAAAACCGTTAACCCTGACGCCCTAACTCCTTAATTAAGCAGAATTTGGCACACATATAGTACTTTTAGTTCCTAATGAGCGTAATCATGAATGTCACCCAACGGTCGCTGGTTGTATTCTTTTTCCTGTTCGCCTCCCTCACTTCCTGGTCGCAGCGTATTTTTTACTCTGAGGCGGAGAAAGACGATTACAGGCAGATGAATTTTGAGATCATCGGAAAGGTGGGCGGGAATATCAATGTATATAAGAATTACAAGAGCAGGAACGATGTGTCAATTTACGACAATGAGATGAAGCTCGTCAACAAGGTCAGGCTGGAGTTCCTGCCCGACAAAGTGTTCAATGTGGATTTCGTCGTTTACCCTGATTTCTACTGGATGATCTATCAATACCAGAAACGGAACGTAGTGTATTGCTCCGTGGTTAAAATGAACGGTCAGGGCAAGGTATTGCAGGAGCCCCTGGATATTGACACGTCCTGGATCCCTGGCAATTCCGACAATAAGTTGTACTCGATGGTCAACAGTGACGACAAAAAGCATATCATGGTCTTTAAGATCAACAGGCGGAACGAGAAGAAATATCTTTTCACCATGTTCCATTTCAATAGTGATATGAAAATGACCGAGAAAAATGTGTTGAACCTGGATGTGCCTGAACAGGAAACCGTTTTCACGGAGTTTGTCATGGATAATGATGGCGACTTCGTATTCGGAAGGTGTGGACGTACTGGTAACCGGGACTATATCAACAAGCTTGACGTGGTCTCCAAGCGGTATAATGAAGATAGATTTTCCATACTCAATGTGCCCCTGACGGATAAAACCCTGGACGAGGTCAAGATCAAGCCTGACAATATCAATAAACGGTTCATCCTGAATTCGTTTTACTACAAGCAAAGGCGTGGAAATATTGAAGGGATGTACAACCTGGTTTGGGACAAACGTCTTAATGGGGTTTCGGCCAACAGCAGTTTTCCTTTTAATGATACCCTTCGCCTCGATGCCAAGTCCGAGAACATCCCTCTCAAGCAGGCATTTAACGACTATTTTATCAAGCATGTGATCCCGAAAAGGGATGGGGGCTTTGCCATACTTTCTGAGCTCTACTACACCACATCGCGCAACTCGGGCTGGAACAGGTGGGATTATCTGTACGGATACAATTACTTCACGCCCATGGACTACTGGTATTATTCGCCGTACAGTTCGCTGAACTACTGGCGCTGGTCTGATCCATGGAACAGGTATGGCATGAACATGACCCGCCATTATGCAGATAACATCGTGGTGATGTCGTTCGACAGCAATGCGAAGCTTCAGTGGAGCAATGTGGTGAGGAAAACCCAGTTCGATGACAATACGGATATGTTCCTGTCGTATCAGATATTCTATACCGGTACAGAGGTGAAGTTCCTGTTCAACTCGCTGGAGAAGCGGGAGTTGATGTTGAATTCTGTATCTGTTACCCCGGAAGGACAGATGAAAAGGGAGCCCACGCTGAGGAGCCTTGACCGGAATTATGAGTTCATGCCCAGGTATGGAAAACAGGTGGGTGCCAGGCAAATCGTTCTTCCCTGCATGTATAAGAACTACATTTGTTTCGCCAAGCTTGACTTTTAAAACCTTTAAGTGCCAGGAATATTCAGAACAAGTAATCCTTTCAGTATCATCATACTGTTCTTCTATGGCATTATCCTGAGATATGCGTCTTTTGCAGCGCCCTCATTGCCGCTGGCGCACGATACAGACGGATTTCTTTATCACGCTTTACTGAGAACCCTCGGCAGCATGAGCCAGGGCCCGGGCATCATTTACCCCGTGCTCAGTTATCTTCTTATTTTTTCGCAGGCCATGATGCTGAATGTGTTTTTCTACCAGCACCGCCTGCTTGCAAGGCCAAACTATCTTCCTGCCCTGGGTTACATCCTGATCACCTCGCTGTTCCCGGAATGGTGGCAATTGTCCTCCGCCCTCATTGTGAACACCTTAATGATCTGGGCCTGGAACAATATGTCCCTGCTGTACAAGAACCAAAGGGCCAAGCAGATCATTTTCAATACAGGCATGATCATCGGGGTCTGCTCTTTTTTTTATTTTCCGGCTATCGGATTCATTTTCCTGCTGTTTGCATCGCTGATGATTATGAGGCCAGCAAGTCTGCCCGAATGGCTGACCGGTATTCTCGGAGTCACCATGCCGTATTATTTCTTATTCGCCTGGGCCTATTTGAAAGGCAGTTGGACCAAGGGTCATTTCATGCCTGATCTCTACTTTAGCTACCCCCAGTTCCAGCAAACCGTTTGGGCTTGGGGTGGACTCCTGTTGCTCATGGTCCCTTTCCTCATTTCAGGCTTCTACATCCAGGCCTCGATCTTGCGGATGCTTATCCAGGTTCGAAAGGGCTGGAGCCTCTTGTTGTTTTACCTGTTGGTGGCACTGGTGATGCCATTTACTAATGCCACCCCAAGCTTCGAATTCTGGATTCTGTCCGCAGTGCCTTTTGCAGCCTTTCATGCCAATGTTTTCTTTTATCCCCAAAAAAGGCTGGTTCCCGGGCTTTTGCATATCCTTATGGCTGTTTTCATTTTTGCGCTTAACTATTTCGTGCTCAAAAGCGCCTAAAAGCAGGCTTGGGCTTCGGGAAGATGTTGTAACTTTACCCCTTACAAGTTTTCACGATATGAAATTTGGTGTTGTTGTATTTCCGGGTTCCAATTGCGACAGGGACATTATTGATGCAGTCAGGCACGACCTTAATCTTGAAGTGATCCCGCTTTGGCATAAGGACCAGGACCTGGGCATGTTTGGAACGGAAGATTGTATTGTACTACCCGGTGGTTTCTCCTATGGGGACTACCTGCGTTGCGGTGCCATTGCCAGGTTCAGTCCTATGATGCAGTCCGTGATCGATTTTGCCGGCGCGGGCGGGAAAGTGCTTGGAATCTGCAACGGCTTCCAGATCCTCTGTGAGTCCGGACTCCTTCCCGGGGCCCTGCTGCGGAACGGCCACCAGCAATTCGCATGTAAGAACATATTCATGAAAGGCGATGATAATGAGGTGCTGAAAATCCCTATCGCACATGGCGAAGGGCGTTATTACGGCAATGAGAAGTTGCTCGATGAACTGGAAGCGAACGGCCAGGTGATGTACAGGTACTGCGACCAGGAGGGTAATATCACCATGGATGCCAATCCAAATGGTTCGCTTAGAAATATTGCCGGTATCCGGAACAGGGAAGGAAATGTGTTTGGCATGATGCCGCACCCGGAACGCGCCACTTCCGAAGTACTGGGTAATACCGACGGACTCCGGGTCTTTGACCGCCTTTTCCAGCTTGAGACCAGCCGCGTGGGTATTTAATAAATAATTGTGAAATGGCGTACAGCCTTATGCCGATCTTCGTATATCATAAGTTAAAGCAGGTATGAAACATTTTTTTTTAGTCCTTTTCACGGCGATCTCTACTTTAACCTGGGCGCAGTCTGGCTCGGCAAAACAGGTGAATTGGACCACGTCTTCCAAAAAACTCGCTGAAAACCTGTACGAAGTGAAACTCATTGCAGAGATCAAAGGTGACTATCACATGTACGCGCAGACTGCCGGCGTGGAAGGACCTGTACCAACCGTTTTTACGTTCACCGCCAATCCGCTTGTAACCATGAATGGTCAGGTAAAGGAAGTTGGCAAGCTCATCAGGAAGTACGAGTCAGCATGGGAGGGTAACGTGAATTACTATGAGAAAAAGGTTGAGTTTGTTCAGCAGGTGAAATTGAAAGGCAAGGTTAAAACTAATCTTGCAGGGAAAGTGGAGTTTATGGTTTGCAACGAGTCCCAGTGCCTTCCCCCCGCAGAAGTGGATTTCAAGGTTCCGATAGGGGGATGACTCCTTACTAACGATTATGTATAGGCGTTTTATACTGTCCTTATTTTATTGCTGTTTATTCATCTCTGGTTTTGCCCAGGATTCCTCATACGTCAGGTGGAGTGTAAAAAGCGAGAAGCTTTCCCAGGGCGAGTACAAACTGGTTTTTACTTCTGCTATCAGCGGCAATTGGGAGCTTTATGCCCCTTCTCAGGACATCAGTGGAATTCCGTCTTCTGCCCTCATATTCAAGGATTCTGCCATTTCAGTCACCTCGCCGCTGGCGGGGCCGGCAGACGCTATCAGCATCAGCAGTCCTATTTTCGACAATCAGACATTCCAGGTATACCGGAAAGGGACGGTTTGGACCGCGGTAGTTAAAATACCAGGCGAAGTGCCAGCCAAATTGCTGGGCACCCTTCAATATACTTATGGAAAGGGTGATGAGTTTTACCCCTCTGAATCACAGGCTTTTGAAGTTGCCCTGGAGGGAGGCGTGTTGGTGAACAACCGGATCCGTCTGGAAACAGTTGATCTGGCGAATCCTGCGGCACAATGCGGGATCGAGAGAACGGAGAAGAAGGGAAGTTTATGGAGTATCTTTTTTCTCGGTTTTCTGGGGGGGGTGGTGGCTTTGCTGACGCCTTGTGTTTTTCCCATGGTGCCTCTCACGGTTTCATTTTTCACTAAGAAGACCGGTGAGGAAAAAGGCATGACCAATGCAATTCTGTATGGCTTCTTTATTTTCCTCATTTATGTTTCGTTCAGTATTCCCTTTCACCTGATCGGGAAAGTGAATCCCACTATTTACAATGATATTTCCACTAATATCTGGCTGAACCTCGGGTTCTTCCTCATCTTTATTGTTTTCGCCATTTCCTTTTTCGGTTATTTCGAGATCACCCTGCCAAGCGGGCTGGCTAATAAAGCCAATGCAAGACAGAGCAGTAAACTATTGGGGATTTTTTTTATGGCGCTGACGCTGGCCATCGTTTCATTCTCCTGCACGGGTCCTATTTTGGGTACCTTGCTGGTAGGAACGGCGTCTGAAGGAGCTTGGCCGCTAACGGCCGGCCTTGCCGGATTTGGTCTGGCGCTTGGGCTTCCTTTCGCGCTTTTTGCCATGTTCCCGGGTTGGCTGCAATCCCTTCCCAAAAGTGGTGGCTGGCTGAATACGGTGAAAGTGGTATTGGGGTTTGTAGAACTCGCGCTGGCGCTTAAATTTCTATCCAATGCTGACCTCGTGGCCCACTGGGGTATTTTACCGAGGGAGTTGTTCTTCGGTTTATGGATCCTGATCGGGTTGGGACTTTTCACTTACCTGATGGGTTGGTTGAAATTTCCGCACGATGACCAGGGACAAAGGATCAGCCCCATGCGAAAGGGTTTTGCCGGGCTTGTACTGGCCTTTTCGCTGTACCTGGTGCCTGGGGTAACCAATACCAAATGGGCCAATCTGTCCATTGTGTCGGGCTTCCCGCCCCCTCATTGTTACAGTGTGTTCAAAGATCCTGTCAACTGCGACAAGCCCCTGACCGATTATGAGGAAGCGCTCAGGCTGGCCAAAGAAACGGGAAAACCCATGATGATCGACTTTACCGGTTGGGCCTGTGTGAATTGCCGGAAGATGGAAGAGAATGTTTGGCCGGACGCCATCGTGAAGGACCTGATGGAACAGTATATTCTTGTTTCGCTCTATGTAGACGACAAGGAGAAGTTGCCGATCAGCAGGCAGTTCGTATTCCAGGGAAAGGACAGTGTGGAAAAGAGGATCATCACGGTGGGTGATAAATGGTCAACGTTCCAAACGGAGAACTTTATTGCATCTTCCCAGCCCTGGTATGTACTGTTAAGTCCAGATGAGAAGTTACTTAACCCCCCGGTTGGTTATACGCCCGACAAAGAGGCTTATGCATCCTGGCTTAAATGCGGGCTCGATGCGTTCAGGAACATCAAAGCAGCTTCTACAGATCAATAGGTTAAGAGATCAGTTTCTCTGTAAGTGATTTAGGCAGGTAACGCATCAGTACCCATCTCAGTTTGAGTGCTGCTTTTTCTGTCATGCCTTCGCCAGCCACCTGCGGCGTATGCTTCCATTTTTCATAAAGATCCCTGTAGGAATAGTTCTCCAGGTCCTTGCAATCTGAAAACCTTTTCGCCATTAGTAAGGTTTCAACATGCCATCTTGTGTATGGGAACCTGAATTCTTCGCGGTAACTGAACAGTTCTTTAAGCAGGTCAACGGTTGCAATAATGTTGAGGGCCTGGTTTTTCAGTCGCGTGCTTTTGAGTTTCTGCCCGCTGGTATGGTTACTTCCATGGGTCCGGTAATATCCCACTGGTTTTTTTGTTGCCACAATATCACCCCGCAGGGCAGCGTGGTTACAGAGATAAAGGTCAACGCAGCGTTTGAATTTCTCTTCCGGAATGGGCATACAGGCATGGAGCAGGCTTCTTGGAAACGCGTTACCGCTGATGGGTGGCCAAACGTAGAGCCCATTTTCTTCCAACTCGCAAACCACGTTTCCTTCGGATAGAGGAAGTGCCGGGGCGATCTTCCCAAGCAATTCGCCATCGATGTCCGTCATGATGAGCTTCCCATGGATCTTCGATATTCCCGGCCGCGCGAGCGCCGCAACTTCTTCCAATGCCTCCGGCGTCAATATGTCATCCGCGTCCAGGAACCAGATCCAGTCGCCCGTGCTGAGCTTGAAGCCCGTATTAAACGTACTTGCCTGCCCGCTATTGGATGCAGGTATAAACCTGATCTTATTTCCATATTCCCTGGCAACGTCATGCGAGTTATCCGTGGAACCATCATCTACCAGGATGATCTCATGGGCAGGATAGGTTTGTTCCAGCACACTGTCTATTGCCATCTTCAGGAACTGGCCATAGTTGTAATTGTTAATGATGACAGTGATCTTTGGTTCGCTCATGGCAAGAATAAAAAAAGTCGCTGTTTAAAGCGACTTTTTACAAAAATATGGGAGTTTTTATAATGCAATTTGCTTTTCCAGCATCATTTTCCGGAGGTTGATCAGGCCATAGCGCATACGGCCGAGTGCTGTATTGATGCTGCAATTGGTCATGGCAGCGATTTCCTTGAAACTCAACTCAGCATAATGCCTCAGGATGATCACCTCGCGCTGGTCTGCAGGCAGGAGGTCGAGCATCTGGCGAACCCTGTCGTGGCTCTGACGCTGCATCATTTTCTTGTCAGCACCTTCCTCGCTGAAATTGATCACTTCGAAAATGTCATGATCTTCGCTATTCCGGATCGTGGGGGTCCTTTTAACCTTACGGAAATGGTCCACGCAAAGGTTGTGTGCAATACGCATGGCCCAAGGCAAAAATTTGCCTTCCTCGGTGTAGCGACCGCCGCGAACGGTATCAATCACACGGATAAACACGTCCTGGAAGATGTCTTCGGCCAGGTACTTGTCCTTGACGAGCAGGAAAATAGAAGTGTAAATCTTGTCTTTGTGACGAATGATCAGTGTTTCGAGGGCTGATGAATCTCCATCCTGGAATAAATGGATGAGCTGTTGGTCTGAGTAATTGGTTAGGGACTTCATGACTTCTTGGTTTTGATTGGTTTGGATTTGGGATACCAATATACCAGAACAAATAGAAGTCTACTCGCTGTGAAGGAATAACATTTCTGTCTTTCCTGGGATATTGGGAAGACTAAATTAGAGCATTTTTCCAATTAACCAAATTTTTTGAAAAAATTTTTTGCCGGCCATCTGGCAGGGGGAGGTCAACAGATGCCCTTACTAAGTATTTGCTAACGAAGATTCTGCGTTACATTTGTTGTCCTCAGATGAAAAGTAACAAGCCCGCCAAGAAGGTCAAAGAGAAGCAGGGAAACGATAGCTCACACAATATTTTCATAACTGGTGCGAGGGTTCACAACCTGAAGAATGTCAGCGTGGAGTTTCCACGCAATAAATTAATTGTGGTCACGGGTGTATCGGGCTCGGGCAAATCTTCGTTGACGATCGATACCCTTTATGCAGAGGGGCAGCGACGATATGCAGAATCCCTGAGTGCCTATGCCCGTCAGTTTTTGAATCGCATGAACAAGCCCGATGTAGATTATATCAAGGGGCTCTGTCCTGCTATTGCCATCGAGCAGAAAGTCATTACCCGCACCCCCAGGTCTACCGTTGGCAGTATGACGGAGATCTATGAATATCTGAGGCTTTTGTTTGCGCGTATTGGCCATACGATCTCTCCTGTTTCAGGCAGGGAGGTAAAGAAAGATGATGTTACAGATATCGTAAAGCTGATCAATGAGCAACAGGAAGGCGATAAGATCTATATGCTTACGCGTTTTCATTACCACGGGAAAAGGGACGCAAAGGAAGAGCTGAACATACTGATGCAGAAAGGTTTTTCAAGGATCTATGACGCCCATGCCAAAGGCCTCTCGCGTATCGAGGAGATGATGGAGTGGAAGAACTGGAAGCCTTCGGCGGACACCTATGTTTTGATCGACCGACTTGTTAAGAAAGAATTTGATGAAGATGATCTTCACCGTATAGCAGACTCTGCGGGCACAGCTTTTTACGAAGGCGAAGGTGAAGTGCACGTGCTGGTCAATGAGGACCACATGTTCCAGTTTTCCAATCGGTTTGAACTGGACGGGATAAAATTTGAAGAACCGGTGCCTAATCTTTTTTCTTTCAATAATCCCTTTGGGGCCTGTCCTGTCTGTGAGGGATTTTCGCAGATCCTTGGGATTGATGAGGACCTGGTCATCCCTGACCGCAGGCTCAGCGTTTATGAGGGGGCCGTGGCTCCATGGAAGGGTGAAAAGCTTGGAAAATGGAAGGATCAGTTTGTAAAAGGCGCGGCAAAAACGGGCTTCCCGGTTCATCGGGCCATATCAGATCTGACAGCCGAGCAATATAAAGAGCTTTGGGAAGGGAATAAGGAGGTGTACGGGATCAATGAGTTTTTTAAGGAAGTTGAGCAGAATCTCTATAAGGTACAATACAGGGTATTGCTGTCACGTTACCGCGGCAGAACCAGGTGTACTGCCTGTAATGGATACCGCCTTAGGATCGAGGCTTTGTACATAAAGATCGGGGGGCGCCACATAGGTGAGTTGTCTGAGATGCAGGTTCGTGATCTCGGGCAGTGGTTCCACGAACTGAATTTATCTGAATTTGAACAACAGGTTGCTAAAAGGGTTCTGATTGAGATCCGGCAGCGATTGAAGACGCTGATGGATGTGGGGCTTGGTTACCTGAGTCTGAGTCGGCTGGCGAATAGCCTGAGCGGAGGAGAGAGCCAGCGGATTCAACTGACAAGGAGCCTCGGCAGCAATCTCACCAACTCCCTTTACATTCTGGATGAGCCCAGTATTGGCTTACACACGAGGGATACGAAAAGACTGATAGCGGTTTTGAAGAACCTGCGTGACCTGAACAATACCGTAGTGGTGGTGGAGCATGATGAGCTGATGATGCGGGAAGCCGATCATATCATTGACATGGGGCCGCTTGCCAGTCATCTTGGTGGCGAGGTGATCGCGGAGGGCAATTATGACGCGATCATAAAAAATCCGAATAGTCTCACCGGCAAATACCTCAAAGGAGAATTGTCTATTGAGCCGCCGGCAAAGCCAAGGAAATGGACCGCCTCGATAAAAGTGGAAGGCGCCAGGCAGAATAACCTGCAGGACATTACGGTGGAATTTCCCCTGAATGTGCTTTGTGTAGTCAGTGGGGTCAGTGGCAGTGGCAAGACTACCCTGGTGAAGCAGATCTTGTATCCCGCGCTCAGTAAGATCAAGGGTGAGTACGGGGAGAAAGTGGGCATCCATAAAGCGGTTTCGGGTGATGTTGATTCCATATCGCAGGTTGAGCTGGTGGACCAGAATCCGATCGGAAAATCCTCACGGAGCAATCCCATTACATATATCAAAGCCTATGATGAGATCCGGGATCTGTATTCAAGCCAGCCTTTAAGTAAGATGCGTGGTTTCCAGCCCAAACATTTTTCTTTTAATGTGGACGGCGGGCGTTGTGATACCTGTAAGGGCGAGGGTGAGCAACTGGTGGAAATGCAGTTCCTGGCGGACGTTCATCTTGTCTGTGAATCCTGTGGTGGCAAACGATTCAAGGAAGAAGTCCTGGAAGTGAATTATCGGGAAAAGAACATATTTGACGTGTTGGAGATGAGTGTGGATGAAGCCATGGAGTTCTTTAAAGACAAGGCAGACATCGTTAAAAAAATCAAGCCTTTGCAGGATGTTGGACTTGGCTATGTAAAACTGGGCCAGTCGAGCAACACACTATCCGGTGGTGAAGCACAGCGCGTCAAACTCGCTTCGTTTCTGGGCAAGGGTAAAGGGCTTGGAAATATTCTGTTCATTTTTGATGAGCCAACAACGGGTCTTCATTTCCACGATATCCGGAAACTCCTTTCATCTTTCCAGGCATTGATCGCGCAGGGCCATAGCCTGATTGTCATTGAGCACAATACCGATGTGATCAAAAGCGCCGACTGGCTTATTGATCTCGGGCCTGAGGCAGGTACTGAAGGCGGTCAGCTGGTATATGCGGGTATTCCGTCCGGGATCACAAAAGTGAAGGAGAGCTGGACCGGGAGAGTGATGTAGGTGCCAAAAAAAAGCCCGTTCAGGTAACGGGCTTTATGCGGGTTGCAAGTATTTTATCTCAATCTCTCGAGGCTCTTGATCATTTTTTCGTCCCTCCTGATGCCCTGGTAGGCCATTACGAAGAAAACCAACATAAGGCCGGGCATTATGGCGCCAAACTTCCACGCGCTTGTTTTGAAGTTCTGTAATGACTTGAAGTCTTCCACGATAAAGTATTCCATCGCAATGATCGCAACGGAAAGTACCATGCCTACAAAAGCGAGGTTTTTCTGGAGGCTCCTGTTTTTGTACAGGAAGATGGTGACAAAGCCCAACAGGCAGGTTGCTATGATGACGGCAAAAAGCAATAAACTTTCCGGGCCAATAAAGCTCTTGACACTGTTGTCCTGCAAAATTCCTTCCCACAAGGGCAGTTTATAGGTGAGGAGTCCTGCGATGCCTGCCAATAAAAGCCATACAGACTGAATTCTCTGAATCATAAAAACGATTTGAACAAAATTACAATTAGATAGCTATCCGTTTCAGAATACCTGATTCAAATTCTTATCCCAATTCAGGATAAAGCGGGAAGCTCGACATCAATGACTTTACATCATTCTTCACGGCTTCAATGGTAGCTTTATCATCAATGTTCATGAGAACCCGGTCTATCAGCCCCACCACGGTCTCCATATCGGCCTCTTTGAGTCCGCGGGTAGTGATGGCCGGTACGCCAACACGTATACCCGAAGTTACAAACGGGCTCTTATCGTCGTAGGGAACAGCGTTCTTATTGAGGGTGATATGCGCGAGGTCAAGGGTCTCCTGCGCCTTTTTGCCGGTGATGTTCTTGTTCCTCAGGTCGATCAGCATAAGGTGATTATCCGTACCGCCACTGATGATGGAATAACCCCGGTTTACCAGGCTTTTAGCCATGGCCTGGGCATTAAGCTGGATCTGGCGGGCGTAGCTGGTGAACTCGTCTGAGAGGATCTCACCAAATGCAACGGCTTTTGCCGCGATGACGTGCTCGAGCGGGCCGCCCTGGGTGCCGGGGAAAACAGCCATGTCAAGCAAATGGCTCATCATGCGGGTATTCCCTTTAAGATCTTTCTGGCCGAAAGGGTTTTCAAAATCCTTGCCCATCAGGATAATACCGCCGCGCGGGCCGCGAAGGGTTTTATGGGTGGTTGAAGTCACGAAATGGCAGTGATCGAAAGGGGATGACAAGAGGCCTTTGGCGATCAGGCCTGCGGGGTGGGCGATATCAGCCAGAACAAAAGCGCCTACTTCGTCGGCCACAGCCCGGATCCTTTTATAATCATAATCGCGGCTGTAAGCAGATGCTCCGCAGATGATCAGTTTGGGTTTATGTTCCCTTGCTTTTTCTTCAAGCATGTCATAGTCGAGCAGGCCATCGTCTTTTTTTACACCGTAGAAGACGGGGTTATAGATCTTTCCTGAAAAGTTCACCGGAGAACCGTGGGTCAGGTGCCCGCCCATGGCAAGGTCGAGGCCCAGGATGGTATCCCCGGGCTGTAAAATAGCCAGCATAACTGCCGCATTTGCCTGTGCACCGCTATGGGGCTGCACGTTGGCATATTCGCAATTGAACACCTGTTTGATCCTGTCAATCGCAAGTTGTTCGGTTTCGTCAACAAATTCGCATCCGCCATAGTACCTTCTTCCGGGGTATCCTTCGGCATATTTATTGGTCATGACACTGCCCATGGCCATCATGACCGGGTAGGATGTGAAATTTTCAGATGCGATCAATTCGATACCGTGGCGCTGGCGCTCCAATTCCTTGCGAATGATGTCAAATACTATTTTATCCATGGGTGCAAAGGTAAGTCCAATTGGCGAATTGGCGGATTGGCGAATTGACTAATTCTCCACGCGAACTTCACGCGCGATCCGCCAATTCGTTAATCCGCCAATCCGACAATTCGTCAATCCGTTAATTCCTTACTTTTGGCGGTATGAAGGCGATCATTCCG
>Ga0315901_10004215_pt1 | contig 18070 bp, 16 predicted proteins | sample LakEriMetagenome_10_FD_203761 | JGI IMG/M metagenome (GOLD analysis project Ga0315901, IMG submission 203761) | Freshwater fungal communities from buoy surface, Lake Erie, Ohio, United States - Buoy 2 MA116 | ecosystem: Environmental > Aquatic > Freshwater > Lake | place: USA: Lake Erie, Ohio...
TTCTTGGTCAAGAATAAAATAAGTTCTAAAAGACAAAACTCGCTCAGAATGAACATCGAACACCAGCTTATTAAAACCATAAAAAATAGTCTCGGTCAGTCCGCTAATGTGATTGGTGATGATTGCGCGACTATAGATTTAAGCGCAGGCAGATATCTTTTTTGCCTTGATAATTTTACAGAAAACACACATTTTAGCTATGAGTATTTTAGTGTCGAAGATATCGGCTGGAAGTCGCTTGCTGTAAACCTTTCAGATATTGCGGCGCACGCAGGCGATCCTCTCTATATTTTAGTCGGTTTATCTCTAGCTCAGAACATAAGTGATAAAAACCAATGGGTGAGCGAGTTTTACCGCGGATTAAATCTTTGTGCCAGTAAATTTGGTGGAGCGCAAGTAATTGGCGGAGACATTTCAGCAAGCCAAGCTCTCACCAGCATCTCTGTAACTGTCATCGGCAAAGCTAATCAGCAAGACTGTTTACGCTCCATGGCCAAACCTGGCGATAAGATTTTTGTGACTGGAAAATTTGGAAATAGCGCAAGTTTTTTGTCCGGAGCGCGCCAAGAACCCGATAACAAAAAATATCATCTTAGACCTGAGCCGCGACTTGAGCTAGCCAAAAATCTTATGCAAGTCAATCCCAGAGTGGCATTGATGGACTCTAGTGATGGATTAGTAGCAAGCCTTTATGAGATCGCAAACCAAAGTAAAGTAGATTTGGAAATCGACCTGGAAGCCGTTCCTAGAGATGGTTTTGTAACTCTAAATCAAGCCTTGTACGGGGCTGAGGATTACGAATTAGTGGCCTGCGCGCCGAAGGCTGCTCCAGGTTTTAAAGAAATAGGGGTTGTACTGGAAAGCTCTCAAAACCCCAGAGTTTTTGACTTAAGTCAAAAACTAGAAATTGGGGTTGGGGATGTGTATAAGCATTTTTAGGTGTTTACCCTGAGCCAATGGACTACTCTTGAACTGCTCTCCTTAACTTTGCATGAATAATAAAAAACTTATCTAAACTAAATGCTATTTGAATATTATCCGAAAAAGCCCTAAGGGGTATTTTTAAAAATCAAAATTATTCAAGCCCCATAAAGATATTTAGAACATTACGCTAAATCAAGAAGAGCAGTTTAAGATGTCTAAAAACCCCAATTATAAAAAAATCCTAAATACTAGTATTTTCTAAAAACCCTTTTAAAAAATACGTATTACGCTTAGCCAAAAGTGCTAATATTATATATGTATTAACGCACCAATTAATACAAACGGTTAAACGGTTACGGTGATAAACAACACATTACTACCTCACTCAGAGTACTCCTCAGGGGTCAAGCCCTTAGATACTAAGTCTGCCGAAAAAAATTCTTCAGCTAATTCCAGCGCGCCTCCTCAGACTAAGACAGAATTTCAAGATCTTAGATGGTACGACAATATTATTTCATATAAGAAAAAAGCAAAAGAGCCCGAGAAAGGAGCTTTTGTAGTGGGTCTATTTAATGATGTTTTTAAGAACATCGCCAAAATATTAACAGGATCCTTACTTACAGACACCATCAAGACGCTCAATAAAAACGGAGATCTAACATGGCAACAAGCCATCTACAAGACGCTCGTAGACAGCGGTCCATCAAGAATACTGACAGATGTGGTAAGTACTTTTGCAGTTAGGTTTCTCAATGGTAATCATAGCTTCCTTGGCTTATTCAAGCTTCCATATATCGCACCTGAATTATCCTCTCAGATATTTGCCTTGCCTTGCGTTACCTTCTCTCGAGCGATGACTCAAAAACAAAACGTCAACTCTATCTCTACGCAAGACAATATGAGCGAAGAAAACAAACTAATCGAGCAAAAAATCATAGAAAACAATCATCCGTTCTACCAGCTCAGCAAATGGCTCAGCAAGGGCTTCGGTAATCACATTAAACCTTATGTCGATAGTACACTGTCCCTGATTGGTATACACGCAGGCAAACCACTGCTTGATAATGAGAACAAGCCTATCTACGAGAAAAAAGAGAACGGAGAGATTAAGACTAATAGCAAGGGTGAGCCTATCGCTCTAGAATCAAATCCACAAATCGATATGAAGCGCTTACTGGCTGTTACTGGTGGAAGCTTTATCGGATCTTTCTTTATGCCAAAAGGCACTACAGCATTTGGATTTGAAGAAGCTAAATCCATACCTAGAGTTTTACTATCAATTCTGACTACGTCATTATTTAGGCTTAACACTACTCTTCTTCATAACGGAGTCGGCATGCACTTCAATGGCGGCGCGAACTTCGATGCTTGCCACAAAGCTAGCGTAGTCGAAAAAATGCTCGTGCCATTTACGCAGTACGCAGCTGACGCCTTCGGTACTTACCTCAGTAAGTTTATTCCATTTATGAACGGAGCAAGTTTATCAAATATACTCAGAATGATTGTCGAGATACCAGCGACCTATTTATCTAACGGCATTCTCAATGTTGCTAAGACCGATAGAATGTCTGATAGTTGGACCTATTTAAGCCACAAAATCTGGAAGAGAACTTCAGATGCTATTGAAGATATAACTAAGCCTATATTTGTATTTTTATCCAAGTATCTATACGCACCTATACTAGGGATGTTCGATCCAAAAATTCCCAATATGTATGGCGCAGACATTAGACCTGAAGCCACTCGAGACCGAGATCAACTGGCTCCCGAGATTGCTGAAAAATACAAAAGCAAACTTGGAATTTTAGGAGACCTTGGTTTTTATCTCAGTAAATCAGCAGTTATTCCGTGGGAGCTAAAACGATTATTCTCCGAATGCGGTCAGCACTCCAGAGAAGTCGAACAAGAGCTAAAAGATAGAGTCGAATCCCAAAACCTCGAAAATCTAAATCGTAAGCTAGCTGAAATAGAAGCTAAGAAAAATCTAGAAAAAGAAATTAGCCGTCTTCCAGCACAAAAAGCTCTCGCAGATCCAAAAAATAAAATAACTCAGATGGCGGCTTAGCACTCCAGGAACATCAGGGCTAAAAAGAGAATGGTTCCCTATCTATCAAAGAGTATAACGATCATTAGTAACGTCTTCGGGGCTGAGAAATGCCAACACCAGGTCTGGATTCTATTGAGCTAACTTGTGATAAATCTACTGTTCGTGTTTCACTGGATGAATTGAGGAAATAACAATTTGTTCTTTTTTGTTTAAAAACACCATAAAAAACAAGTTCACAATCTCCGCTATAAGTTAATTTAACCCCGGTTAGTACAATAGACTCAAGATCAATACTTCTGCCATTTTTGAGGTTTATTTTTAGATTTGTTGCTTGTTCTTCCAAATCAGGGGATTCACGGATTAATTTCACTAACTGTCTTCTAATTAGCTCCTCATTAGGAAGTCTTTGACCCTCATTAACCTCTATAGAGCTAATTTTATCTATAATAATAGATTTTCTTTCAGTATGTGTATCTACACTACCATCATTGTTGATACGCTTAAATTCGTAAACGTATACACCCGTCTTTTCCCGGCTTGGGCTAAACGATATTGGTATAATATTAGAAAATTTTAATATTTGGCCATCCTTGTAGTTAATAGTTATATTCAAAGCATTAGTAGAATCAGGGCTAGTTGATTTTCTTAAAGCTCTTGTTAGCTCCTCTGTTCGTGATAATTTATGAATATTTGGGACCGGATTCCCTCCTCTAGTTGTTGGAGGTCGTTTTTCCTGTTTTGGTGCCGATTCTACTGTGACTGAAGCTCCTGGAGGTAACTCTCCAAAGACCTTCTTACTTGTGTCGCAAACGAATTTAATTTCAGAACTTTTATATATGTTAGGACGTTCACCTCCCCGCTTCAGATCGTTACCTTCATGGTCTTTTGCAGTAATATGGTACTCATCTGATCCGGAGCTATGCTTTTTGATAACAAGTGATCCAAGCATTTTTTCTTTTGGCACATTAAAAAGTAATTGACCACCACACAATACTCTTATACACTTTTTACGAATCTCTTCGGATAACGAACTAGGATTTTCGATTAAATCAGAAACTTTTATAGAATAATTATTGTAAAATTTACTTTTATATACTGGATCTTGCGTTTGAACCGGCCTTATATCTGTCATTTAAAACTCCTTTTTAAAAAATCTAACAAGATAATTATATAACATTAAGTCCGTGTATTGTAGGGACTTGCAAAGGTCTAACTTAAAAAATATTAGGCTGCGCAAAGTTTTTCGGCAATCTTTCTATTAGAAGGACCAAGAGATGTAGCAGGTGTAATAGCAGAATTACCATCAAAAGCTTTATCTGTAAAATTATTAGCCCAATAAGGAGCTGCTGCTAATACTAATGCTACAATTGAAGTCATGATTTCTTACCTTTTTGCGTGCAAGTCCAGAGAGGTTCTGGTGAACCTCTAAGGCTTACATCTAATCAACGGTTACGGTTGAACTATTAACTAATTTTTACGTGAAAGGAAGGACCGGTTAAATCTCTTCTTTCAAAACCAAGTTTGATACAGAAACTTGGAAAGATGTCAGTGACCTATTAATGTATTTCTTTAGGTTCTTACTATGATAACAGGGTTGAATCCCCATGTCTAGTCTTTACAACATTAAGAAATTATTAAAACTAAAGAAATAAATTATTCGGTTTTTTGGCTTTGATTCTAGAGAGAGAAATCACTGAGTTTTGGGTGCTATTATGCCTTATATGGTAAAAGCTATTGTTTTAGCCGCAGGGCGCGGTTCTAGATTAAAATCCAAAATTCCTAAAGTTTTGCATAGGGTTTTTGATAAACCTATTTTAGCGTGGGTGCTTGATAGCTTGGCGGATGTTGATCTTGAAGAAATAATTGTTATTTGCGGTTATAAAGCGGAAGAAGTGCAAGGCTTCTTACACGCCTACCCTGTAACCCAAGTAATCCAAACCGAACAGCTCGGCACCGGGCACGCACTGATGTGCGCGCGCGAAAAACTAGAGGGCTATAAAGGCACAGTACTAGTCGTAAACGGGGATTCACCGCTTATTCAGCCTAAGACTCTAAACAATATGATCAAATTTCACCAAGAAAATATTTTGGATATGTCCATATTAAGCTGTAACCTCCAAAACCCTGATGGCTACGGGCGTATAATCAGAAAAAATCATAATATTATGGCCATAAAAGAGGATAAAGATTGTAGCGAAGCAGAAAAATCTATCCTAGAAGTCAATGCTGGAGTGTATTGCATGGAATGGAACACTATCAGCAAAGGCTTAAACCATCTTGGCAACAACAACGCACAAGAAGAATATTACCTCACAGATTTAGTCGGCTGGGCCTATACCCAGGGGCACTCTAGCTCTACTTTTGAGCTAGAAAATCCATATGAGGTGCTAGGAGTCAATACCAGAGAGGATTTGGCGCTAGTGTTTAAACTTAAAAACGAAGCCTATCTTCAAGAGCTCATGGAAAACGGTGTCACCATTATCGATCCAGCTAGCACCATGATTAGTCCAGAAGTTGAAATCGGCAGGGATACAGTAATTTATCCTGGTACTTTTATTCAACGCCGCGTAACTATCGGTAACAATTGCGAGATAGGTCCTAATACTTATATCTATGGACCCGCTGAAATCGGCTCAGGATCTAGCGTTATCCAGTCTCACTTCTCAAGAAGTAGTGTGGGTAAAAACTGCCAAGTCGGCCCCTACGCTCACATCAGAGAAGGCTGTGATATCGGTGATAATGTGCGTTTGGGAAGTTTTGTGGAAGTAAAAAATTCTGCTATTGGCGATAACACATCAGCTTCGCATTTGACTTACTTGGGCGATGCCAAAATAAAGACCCACTGTAATTTTGGGGCAGGGACAGTAATAGCGAACTACGATCATCGCAGTGGTCTTAAGCACGAGTGCACCATTGGAGCTAATGTCTCTACTGGAGCTAATTCTGTATTAGTCTCCCCGATTGAGATTGGCAAGGATAGTATGATAGCGGCTGGCTCTGTGGTCACCAAAAAAGTACCAGAAAATACATTAGCTATCGCAAGACCACGTCAGGAACATAAGCCTAATAGAGCGTTTGTGCGTAAAAATTAATCCCAAAAAAATTTTTCTGTCCATTACTCGTCGAGATGAGATGGACAGAAAAATAGCGATTGGTTGGTTTGGGAAAGTTTAGACCCAAATGTTAAGTTTTTCCCCGCAGAAAGCGGCATCAAGCATATCAGCTAGAGTGCCCCATCCGAGCGATTCCAAAGCCAAGCGAAACTTTTTTCGCTTAGAATCTAATCGCTTAAGGAGATTTTTTTTGAGTGTGTTGACTTTTAAATGTCCTGATACATCTACTCGGCCCAGTAGATCAGGGATACTCTGACTTAGTTCTTTAAATCTGCTTTTCAGACCAGAAACCAGAGTGTTTTCATCTAATTTAGTCATGGTTTTATGTAGGTTACTAATTATGCTGTTGCTCATGATTATCCTATCGTGGGTATGAAGATCGGTCTAAAAAACACTTTTTAGAGCCTTTCTTGCGTGTTATGAACATATATAGCCATAGAACAACGTTCTTTGATAGTGATTTTAGATTTTTCAGGATTCGCTGAAAAAGAAGTTTCTAGGCGTCTTTGCTTATAGTTTCGTTTTGGTATTTATAGAGAACAGCAGAAACCACATTATTAATTTTATTATTCCCAAAACTTAGAATCCACTTCCTATCTGGGTTTGACTTCCACATATGGGGACTGCGCTTGGTGTTAAATTCTTCTCTGATATAAATTACTTTGGCTGAATCTGGAGTGGGCGGTTGTTTTTTTTCTTTTTTAAACCACTTATTCCAATTCTCAAATTCATCAACGACCTCTTCAACGGTCTCAGCAAGCCGTCTCCAGAGCCCATCTAAAAAGCCTAGGAAGTCCCAGACATCATCTTCTGAATAATCATCAAATAGAGTGTTTTTTCTTTTGGTCTTACCAAGGCGTCTCTGACCACGAGGTCTCAATCCGTGAGTTAAAGCTGAATCCTCCTCTCTGAGCGGGTCATAAGAGGTAAACTCATCCTGGATTATAAAATTATCGGTAGGCTTAGTGTCTAAATCTAACTCTAAATCTAAAGATTCTTGATCCAGATCGTAATCTGCTATCAAATTAGAATTATCGCCAACGTTATTAGGATTAAGCGAAGCCGTTTTCATCTTAGAGGCTCCATTAATCATCGCTGGATTAAGCTCTTCAAGATACGCAGAATTTTTAGCATTTGTTTTTTGCATAGGTGTCTCCGTATTCATCTAATTTATAATAACATTATAGCATAACTATAGCGTTATCCACGCCAGCACTAGGGATCAGGGCTTATCTGAGCCTTTGTGCTTGTGTTTTAGATTTTTATCGGGGGGTGAGATTTAAGAAGTTCGGTACTAGTTAAATCTGTATGAGGAAGATAGTAGCATTTTGTATTTACGTTTGTCAAGCTTTTTTTAACAATCTTCAACTGCTCTTCTAAATTTCTCACAAACACCAAAAAACCAAGATCCAGCTTGAATAATCTTGATTTTTAATAAGGGGGTTTGGGGTGGTTTTAAAAATAAATTTTATTATTTACGGCACTTGAGGATTTTAAATTTTACGTGAAATTAAGAAGAGCAGTTCTTAGGGGTTACCCTTGTGTCCCAAGCTTAAGAATTCTTCGTAGCAACAAGATCAAAAAGACCCTTAATATTAGCTTTCATATAACTAGCGTTAGATGGTTCGCGACCTTCCATAGAGGCAAATCGCTTTCCAACTGGTAAAGCTTGGCCTTCCACTTTTCTGATTAATCTAATCGCTAAAGCTTCATTCTCGCTGATAGCACCAGAAACAGTATTTATTACCTGGCGCGCTTGGGCGGCGTGAGCTTGGGATCCAGCTACTGCCTGGGTTTGAGATAGATTTTTAGAATTTTCGTCTAGTTTTTTTAGAGCTGTTTGGATAACTTGAATATCTTGTACAAGCCCCGCTTCGGTACTTGACTTAAGCTTGGCTTCAAGAGCAGAGCGAAGCTGATCTACTTGACTATTGGCCCCTGCAACACTTTGAGGTTTTATCGTTTCGCGTTTTTGATAAACATTACTCACGCTGTTATAAAATCAAAGCTAGTTTAAAAATCGGTTAAGAAGCTCAAAAAAATACTAGTACTTTCGGGCGGCATTAAAAATGTTTTCGCCAAAAATATTACACAAAATATCGGTAATCCATTCGGCAGTCTCGCCTTTTTTGTCCCAAGCCTCGCGGGACGGGCAATGCTCGACAATATCGATAGAACGAAGCTTGTTTTGGCGCCTGATGCGCACATCTATAATTCGAGCGATACTCAGAGCTTCGCGGTATCGAAGCTGTCCAAGCGAATAATTACTGACACCTCCTAGATCTAGTGAATTCACATCCCAGATCAAATGTAGATGCTTACAGTGTTCCAGAGCATCTATCGCTTGATTAATAGCTTCAGTAACGCCGATTTCTTCTATTTCTTCCATGGTGAAGAACCTATGATCTTCAGCTTCCTGAGCGGATTTGTGGTTAATAGCAAAATGAACGACGTTTTGTTTATTAAAAATTGGAGCTGGTAAATTTCTAAAATTCATGAGCTTGATGAAATCTGGATGCTTAGCTTCACCAGTAAAAGTTAGGGCTGTAAAGGTCATCCTGTTTGCGTTCCAGCTTTTTGTTACGCGCGGAGAGCTATTGCAAAAATGATTACTAATCCAAATTATGCCAATATCATCTCGCGCAGACGTCCCATAAAACTCAACTAAGGCAGAAACACTAGCGATACTCAAAGAACCGTCTCCGCCAAACACAATTGGGATATGCCCTTCAGCTAAAGAATGCTTGACAGTATCAGCGAGCCAATTATTTACAGTAAGGATTGCTGTTAGATTACGAATTTTTTGAGGCTCTTCTTCGACTTCAAAAGGACCTAGCGAGGGCGGATGAATTTCACGCGCGACAGAGCCGATCGCCGTTAGCTTTTTGACCAGTTCTTGATTACCCAAAAAAGCATGAGCACCCTCTTGGGCAAGATTATCAGTGCCCCCAAAGCCCCAGGGAGCCTCTATAAGGTCTAGATCCGGGCTAGAGTATTGTTGTTGCCGGATTTGGAAAATTTGTTTTTGGCTGAGAGTGTTATTACCCACTGACATATAGCTTAACATAACTCATTTGAACTGATCCTCTAAACTTCACATAGACTTTTTAAAACCTAAGAATCCTTGTGGACATTTTAGACTGTGAGCCAAGGGGGTAATGGTCTCGTCAGTAAAATTGGATTTTTCTAGTCAGGATAAAGATATTTTTAGTTTGATGATAAGTTTAGGAGAGCAGTTCAAAAAACCTTTGGTAGAATAAGAATATATGGCAATAACAGACCAAGACATCGGCACCGGACTCAAGACAGAAGATCTTGTAATTAATATGGGTCCTCAGCACCCTTCAACCCACGGTGTTCTAAGACTCAAGATTACCACACACGGTGAAATCATCACTAGCTGCCAGCCCGTTATCGGTTATTTACACAGAGGTATGGAGTGGCTTGCTCAAAACCGCAATTACATTCAGTATCAAGCCCTTGTTGATCGCGTGGACTACCTGGCTGGTATGTCTGATTCTCACGCCTATGTTATGGCTGTAGAAAAAATCGCCGGTCTCAAAGTGCCTCAGAGAGCTGAATACCTCAGAATTATTTGCGCTGAGCTAAATAGAATTTGCTCGCACCAATTATCACTAGGGATTTTCATGCTCGATCTTGGAGCTATGATGGGATTTCCTTTTTATGCTTTTCGTGACAGAGAATCGATCTTGTCACTGCTAGAAGAAATCTCTGGTCAAAGAATGATGTTTAATTATATGCGCATAGGCGGCGTGTTTAAAGACGTTCCAGAAGGCTGGCTTGGCAAAACTGAAAGCCTTGTCAAAGAAAAACTTCTTGGCTATACCGATGAATACGAGGATATTATAAGCAACAACCCAATTGTAAAAGCCCGCACACAAGGAGTAGGCGTAATCGACGCAAAAGAAGGTCTGGAGTGGGGTTTAACCGGTCCTAATATTAGAGCCAGCGGACATGATTATGACGTTAGACGTGATAAACCATACTCGCTTTATTCAGAGATGGATTTTAAGGTCATAACCCGCCCAGAAGGCGATGTCTACGCGCGCTACAAGTGCAGAATTGATGAGATTAGAGAGTCTTGCAAAATTATTTTGCAAGCTATCGAAAAAATCCGCAAACTGCCAGGAGGCGAGCAAGCCCAGTCAGAGACTGAGCTCCAAGCCAAAAAACTTTTACCTGGATTCAAGTGCCCAGCCGGCGAATCATACGAAATTGTCGAATCACCGCGCGGCGAAATGGGAGTGCACTTAATCAGTGATGGCACTCAAGTACCATACCGCCTCAAATGGCGCTCACCAAGCTGGTTCCCGACTGGGTTTTTGCCTAAGCTTGCTGAGGGCACACCAGTAGCTGACGTAGTAGCTATATTCTCATCACTAGATGTGATTCTGCCGGACGTAGATAGATAGCAATCATGCCCATCCAAAAAAAACTCATAATCGGACTGGGAAACCCTGGGGACCGCTATAATTGGACCCGGCATAATATCGGTTTTGAAGTTGTTGACGCATTGGCTGCTTTTGCTGGTATTGATTTAAAAAAAGAAAAACAATTTTCCGCATTAATAGGCTCTGGCAAAATCACCATTAACTACAAAAAACACCAAAAAGTAAAAGTACCTCTTACCATAGAAAATCAGCCTGAAACCGAATCCATAACTGGCTCTCCAAACAAAATTATTTATCAAAAAAAAACGATCAGCCAAGATTTTTCTCGAGAGGTTGAAATCATATTAGCCAAGCCCCAAACTTTTATGAACCAATCAGGGACAGCTTTTCAGGCGATTAAAAGTTATTTTAAAATTGCTAGCGAGGATATTTTAGTCATTCATGACGATGTCGCTCTTGATACTGCAAAACTGCGGATGGCATTCAATCGCGGTGCTGGCGGGCAACATGGAGTAGAAGATATTATTCAAAAGCTCGGCGGTGATAAAAATTTTCATCGCTTAAAATTTGGCGTAGGTCCAGATCCAGGCGGAGATCTTCGCGGAGATTACGTTTTAAAAAAATTCTTGCCCGAGCAATTAGACAGTGTAAAATTAGCTATAAAGCAGTCAATAAGCTTAATTCTAGCCTGGCTAATCAGTGAGGATTATCAACAAGTAGAATTTTTTTAACTGCCCTTCTTAACTTATTAAAGTACTTTTGACCCCTTTTATTCTCTCCGGTCGCCAAGCCAAAATTAGGTTCATGAAGCACCCTAAAAAACGTCTTACCCAGTGTCCCTTCTGCAAATCAAGTGAAAGCATCCAAAAACGCGGTTTTTTTATTCGAGAATCTGACAATAAAAAAATCCAAAAATACTATTGTAAAACCTGCTCAAAGCATTTCTCTGAACAGACTCTAAGCTATGATTACCGTCTTCGAAAACGATATATCAATCAAAGAACTTTTCGCCTGCTCTGTAAAGGCATGTCCCAGAGAGCAACAGCGCTTCTGCTTGGTGTAAAGCAAAAAGCGATCGCCCTCAGGATAAAACGATTTGCAAGAGTAGCAAGAATTTTTCTTGCAAAAACCAGAGAGGAAGAGGATTTCAAAGAAATATTTTTTGACGAGATGGAGACTTTTGAGCACTCAAAATGCAAGCCCATCACAATTCCACTTGCCGTAAATCCCACTAACCGTAAAATTTTATCAGTTTGTGCAGGTAAAATCCCAGCAAAAGGTCATCTTGTAGAAATCGCCATGAAAAAATACGGACATCGTGAATGCCAAAGACAAGAAAAACTCACAGAAATGCTCTCAATGATTCAAAAAAGTGGCAAAAAAGAAATCTTGTTCACCACAGATCAAAGCCCTTTCTACCCTAAATTAATTCAAGAACTCTTTCCGAAATCTACTCATAATACCTATAAAGGTCGCAGAGGATGCGTGGTAGGACAAGGAGAGCTCAAAGCTGGCGGGCATGACCCTTTGTTTGCCCTAAATCATACCTGTGCAATGATTAGGGATAACCTAAAGCGTATGGCCAGAAGAACTTGGTGCACTACTAAAAAAATTCCAATGCTAGAAAACATGCTCTATGTTTATGCTATGTTTCACAACCTGGTCATAGACGGGCAGACACTAGAAATTTTCAATTGCTAAATTTTTCTTGAATTATTAGACCCGCTCTCAGAGTGGCTTATCAAGTTAAGGAGGGCAGTTCTAGGTATCTAACCCAGTTCTTCAGGTTGATTAAAATTGATCACAGAATCCCAAGCCTCACTAAGCTTAGTATCAGCAGAATTAAAATTATTACTAAATTTGGTTTTTGGATTATTGCTTTGTGTAAAAGAATAAAGCAAGTTTAATAATTCTATATTTTCGACAGGCTTAGTTGCGTTATTAAATCCACCTGGTGCGATACCACGCTCAAAGCCTGCTTGCAGCGCAAGTCCAGAAAGAAAAGCCGGCTTAAGCGACGTCTTAGAAAAATCATTAAAATCTGGAATAGAGCTCATTGAATTATCCTTAATACCATGAAATCAAAATTAGATTATGGGGAGATTAAGAATGCAAAAAATCCGTCGCTAAGCAAATCGCTTAAACCATCTTCAAGATTGCCGTCAAATCAGAAGCTTTATCGTAATCATTATGTTTTTTATAAACCGAAATAATATTCCGGATACATCTTGCAATAATAGCCCTATCATCAATAGAATCGAGATATTCATCGTGCCAAACGACACTTAGCTCCTGAGCGCGCAGGACACATTCATCTTTTGTAACTTCGCGGCCACCAAAAAACGGATCGAGCAGCATACCATCTAATTGCACTATAAAATGCCCAGGCGTACCAATTCCCTGAATATCAAGTCCCAAGCGGCGTCCCACCAAAATATAAAGTGAGGACATCATTATTGGATTACCTGTTTTTTTATCAATCACAGTATGAATAAAATTATTATCCAAATCATAATAATCAAGCTGATTACCCACAAAAACTTCTTCCTTGAAAATCACCTCATTAATAGCTCGCACAACATCATCCTTAGTACTAGTAGGACTCAATCTATCAGCGGCTCTTTGAGCGTAGTTATCCAAGATCGCACTATAACGCTGCTCGAGTAGACCTGGGTTTTTGAGACGAGCCAAAAGGAATAATCCAGTCTCCAACTCAGGCTTTTGCTTCCATTGTTGTAGTTGCTTGATTAAATGTTGCCTATTAATAAAATGCCAATTGTGGATTATTTTAGGATCATCTTTTTGGGAAATTTTGTTTTCTATATTCTTGAGGGTCGTGTCCTCAAAATTAACGATTTGCTCGGACATTAGATGCAAGGTCTTATCCTCAGCTCCATCCAAGAGACTTACAAAAGCGTTGATTTCATTATCGTTAAGAATTTTTTTTTCTGCTAAAAGCACCATTAATAGGATTTTACTATATATTTACAGGATTGACAAATATCAAAACAAAATATTAATGGAATGAACTTAGCTGTTTCTGGCTTAAAATATAGTTATGAGCACAAAAAATGATTTTTTAGACACTCTTGAACTTAAGTCAAACCAGTATAAGTATTATTCCCTAGCTAAGGCAGAAAGCAAATACGGAAGCCTCCAAAAACTACCTTTTAGCTTGAAAATAGTCCTTGAAGGGATGCTTCGAAATCTAGATGGTAAGAAGATTCGCGAAGAAGAAATTTTAAATCTCGTTAACTACAATCCCAGCAATCCCGGTCAGGGAGAAGTTCCTTTCTCGCCAGCAAGAGTTGTTTTGCAAGATTTCACGGGAGTTCCGTTATTTGTTGATTTGGCAGCGATGAGGGACGCAGCTGGCAAAGTCGGTCTATCAGCTAATTCCATCAATCCCCTTGTGCCACTAGATTTAGTAATTGATCATTCAATTCAAGTAGATTCCTTCGGGCAAGCCAACTCAGCAGAGCTAAATGAAAAGCTTGAATTTGAGCGTAATAACGAGAGATTTAAGTTTTTAAAATGGGCTCAGCAAGCTTTTGATCAAACCAGAATTGTGCCACCTGGGTTCGGAATAATTCACCAAGTAAACATGGAGTTCCTTGCTAATGTAGTCTTAGAGCGGAACGGAGAGATATTCTTTGATTCATGCGTTGGAACAGACTCACACACTACTATGATTAATGGTCTTGGTGTTTTTGGATTTGGGGTAGGCGGGCTTGAAGCTGAAGCTGCGATGCTCGGACAACCAGTCACCATGCCGACTCCAGAAGTAATTGGCATAGAGCTTGTGGGCGCGCTGGATAGCGCAATTACTGCCACTGATTTGGCTCTCTATGTAACTGAGTTTTTGCGCAAGATCGGAGTAGTAGGTAAATTTGTCGAATTTTATGGAGCTGGATGCCGCTCTCTGACGCTTGAAGAGAGAGCAACTGTCTCTAATATGTGCCCTGAATACGGAGCTACAGTAGGAATTTTCCCAGTTGATGAAGAAGTACTAAATTATATGCGCCGCACTGGCAGAAAAGAGTTAGAAGTATTGAGAGTAGAACAATACTTCAAAGCCCAGTCTCTATGGGGTCTGGAAAGAGACGCAGGATCTTTTAGTGCTAATTATCAAATTAACCTAGCAGATATCAAGCCAAGTGTTTCTGGTCCTAGAAGACCTCAGGATCGTATAAATTTTTATGACCTAAAAACCAAATTCGCTGAAGCGCTAGCACGCCCTACAGACAAACACGGTCTGGGACTGGCAGATAGCCCAGAAAACCACGGAGATGTTTTGATAGCGGCTATTACTAGCTGTACAAACACCTCTAACCCAGCTGTAATGATCGGTGCTGGACTTGTTGCCAAAAAAGCTCTTGAAAAAGGTCTGACCATTAACCCAAAAGTCAAAACCTCTCTAGGACCAGGATCTCAAGCAGTTCGAGAGTATCTAGAAAGAGCCGGTTTACTTGAGCCCCTTAATACACTTGGCTTTAATATAGTCGGGTATGGATGCACGACTTGTATCGGTAACTCCGGACCTTTATCTCCAGCAGGTGAAGAAGCTGTAAAAGCCAATCCTGATAAGGTTTTTACTAGTGTGCTTTCTGGCAACAGAAACTTTGATGGTCGGATTCACGCTTCAATAAAAGCTAATTTCTTAATGTCGCCTCCCTTAGTAGTAGCGCTAGCCCTAAAAGGTAATGTTAACTGGAATCCTCTCACTGAGCCTATCCAAGGCTCTATTATGCTAAGTGATATCTGGCCAACTAAAGAAGAAATCACGGCTGTAATAAATCAAGTGATGGATCCGCTCATGTACGAGAACATCTACGCGCAGGTTTCTAAAGGAACAGCGCTCTGGAACTCAATAGATTCAAGCTCCGGTGATATTTATCAGTGGGATCCAAAAAACACATATATCCAAAACCCTCCTTACTTTGAAAGCTTTAATAACCAAGTTGGCACTATCACTGAGATCAAAGGCGCGCGCTGTATTCTCAGTCTGGGGGATTCAATTACCACAGATCATATTTCTCCAGCCGGTAATATCGCCAAAAGCTCAGATGCCGCTATTTATCTGCGCTCGCAAGGAGTCGAAGATCAAGATTTTAATAGCTACGGCTCAAGACGTGGCAATGACAGGGTTATGACTCGCGGCACCTTCGCTAATATCCGCTTAAATAATCTTTTAGTTCCTGGCTCGTCAGGACCCAGAACTAAATACTTCAGTCAAGACGGCTCCCAGACTGAGATGTCGGTATTTGAAGCATCCCTAAAATATAAAGCTGAATCTACCCCTTGCGTAGTTTTTGCTGGTAAATTATTTGGTAATGGTAGCTCTAGAGACTGGGCGGCTAAAGGTCAAATGCTTCTCAATATTCATGCTGTCTGCGCTGAGTCCTTTGAGCGAATCCATAGATCAAACCTAATCGGGATGGGTATTCTACCGATCGAAATCACAGGGAAGGTACTGGCTGAAAATGGGCTTGATGGTTCTGAAGTATTCGATATATTGGGTTTAAACGATGATATCAAGCCATACCAAGAAATAAAGATTCAAGCCACAAAAAAAGATGGGCAAAAAGTAAATATCCCAGCAAGGATTTTACTGCAAACCCCGATAGAGATTGAGTACTACAGGAATGGTGGTATTCTGCAATACACCCTAAGACAAATGGCAAAAGAAAAGATCACAGCCTAATATGCAAAAAAAACTAGCTTTAGTTTTATATATTTTGAGTGCGCTTGTGTTTAACACGCCGGCTCATGCAAAAAACGCATACCAAAAAGAACTTGAAAAAAGAGAAAAACTTGAAAAGAAGCTAAGTACAAAATCTTCGCGCGAAACTAGCCCAGAGCTTGAGATTATAAAACTTCAAGAAGATCAAGAAAAAAATCAAGAAGAGCTTAAACGCGTAGAAGAAATGCTAAAAAACAAATCCAGCAATACCGTTCCTCTAGTGGATTCTAGCTCCGTTAACCTTAACCAAGAGTTAACCAAATCTGGGAATACACCCAAATATGAAGACATCCAAACCTCTAGAGAAAATAATGAAAAAAATCAAGGTCAAGAAAAACGATCTAAACCTGAGCAAGGGACTAGGGAAGTCAAATCTAAAAAATCAAGCAAGAAAGAAAAGCAAGAATCTAAGTCCCAAGCAGTAAAGAAAAAAACTGATCTTGAACTGAAGCGCGAAGAGCTCAAGGCTAACGAACAACAAGCCTTGGATTTTATTTTTCCGAGCATAAGTAACGAAACAGCCTCACAGACCACGAGAGAGGATTTCTTTTCTCAAACAGAAAAAGAACAACTATTAGAGCTTTGGCGGGCTACTATCGCAAGAAATCGCACCATCCAATTTATAATCAAATCCCTTTCACAAAACCCTAATGAAATCGAATCAAACAATGCCGTGATGCAGGTTTTATCAAGAGCTTTATTTGTGCCTTTTTATGCTGTTTCTGCTGTTGCTAACAATGCTCTTGTTAGCGGAGGATCGGCGGTGGGAGCCAGAGTGATTGGCGATGTGGTGGATAATGTAAACGGTCAAAACCAACACAATCAGCAAGTCACTAAGACCGATATGATAGTTTTGTTTATGCTGGTAGATGAAGTCGCTGAGCGGCTTAGAACGGCTTATTACGCCTACAAAGAAGCAAAAGTCCAAAAAGAGCTAATCAAATTCGAACTAGTGCCAGCTCGCATGGACGCTAGCGAAGCATCTGAAAATAATTTTACTGAGTCTATATTTTTTACTCGCACCGTGCTGCGGGACCTTGAAAGAAAACTACGCGAGACTGAAATTGCGCTAAACACTAATAAACGCACCTTGGCTGAGCTTGCGGGCCAAGAGACTCTAGATTCGGTGGATACCTTGATAGATCTTGAAGTGGAAGAGATTTTGGCTGACGCACTGGGTGTTTAAGATAAAGCGCTATTTCTGGGGGCTTATAAATAATACGTATTTAAAATTTTATCCCCCAAGAACTGCTCTTTTTAACTTTTCATAGCCTTAAAATTATCTAGTCCGGGCTTGAATAATTCGTATTTTTGCGAGGGCCCCCTTAGGGGCATAAGAATAATAAGTAAAACACTTAAGGTCTAGATAAGTTTTTTATTATCCTATGAAAAATTAAGGAGAGCAGTTAGAAGATGGTAAGATATAGTACTATAATGCCAAGACAACACTACAGAGAACCAAGCCATATCATTAATTCAGTTCTTAGCGACATAACTGATATCGAGCCTAATATCTATGAAATGACTAAGGATCTTGCTAGAATTGCTAAACAAATTAAAGAAGATACCAAGGAAGAACCGGAGCCTCCTAAGCCAGTTCTTGAAGCGATAAAGACCATGTACGAGTCTCGCACCGGCACTAAAGCTAACTAATTTTTCATGTCCGAGCACACTCACGTCGAGACCTGCACTAAAACAGGTCTACCCCTGTGTCGCAGAATGTTTAATATGAACCTTGCTCTTGGTTATAGCGAGGAATTTTATTCTCTAAAAGCCCTCAGTGAGATGCATTCAAGAGATCCAGGGGAGATGTTTGATTTACTCTATAGCT
>Ga0315901_10004221_pt1 | contig 18052 bp, 16 predicted proteins | sample LakEriMetagenome_10_FD_203761 | JGI IMG/M metagenome (GOLD analysis project Ga0315901, IMG submission 203761) | Freshwater fungal communities from buoy surface, Lake Erie, Ohio, United States - Buoy 2 MA116 | ecosystem: Environmental > Aquatic > Freshwater > Lake | place: USA: Lake Erie, Ohio...
ACCAACTTCGTCAACCAAGACGGTGTGGCGCCAGGTTCCTATGTCGGCGTTAACATCGCCAATGACGGTACGGTGAACGCCCTTTTCGATAACGGTCAAACCAAAAAAGTATTCCGCGTCGCTTTGGTCGACTTCCCGGCTCCTAACGGCCTGGAGGCCAGAAACGGCAATACTTATGCGCAAACCGAACGTTCCGGCTTGTTTGTCTTAAAACAGCCGTCGGTGGGTGGTGCGGGTCGTATTGCCGCCAACTCGGTCGAAGCCTCGACCGTGGATATCGCCCAAGAATTTTCTAACATGATTTTGACCCAGCGCGCTTATTCGGCGAACACCAAAGTCATCAGCACCGCCGATAAGATGCTCGAAGAATTGATCCGTACGATCAGCTAGGTTCTACTCCCCCCTAGATCCCGGCCCTTAAAAAAGGCCGGGATTTTTTTGCTTTTTATGTCACAGCCCTGCGTCGAAACAGGCACGGTTCGTAAAATTAACCTTCGAACTAGGCAATTTTTGCCCTGTGTTAACTATTTGTTCATTATACTGGGGATAAATTTGGTTAAAGCGGTAAAAATCATTTCCTATCAAGGCCGTTCGGCCATTGCCGCATCTGTTAAGGGAGTAGTCCGGTGAGTCTAGGCAATACGCTCCGCACGCTCGGGCCTTCGCGCCTCGCCCCCATTGGCATCGTCATGGTTGGGGTTTTGGCCTTTTTTATGTATATGGCATCGCGTTTTTCGACGCCCAATATGGCGGTGCTATATAATGACTTGGATATCAAAGACAGCGGCCAGATCATACAAAAATTAGAATCTTTGGGCGTACCCAATCAAATCCGCGCCGATGGCTCGCAGATTATGGTGCCGGGGGATCAAGTCGCACGTTTGCGCATGTTATTGGCCCAAGACGGTTTGCCGCGCGGCGGCAGTTTGGGTTATGAGATTTTCGACAAATCGGATGGGCTGGCCACTAGCTCTTTTGTGCAAAACGTCAATTTGGTCCGCGCGCTTGAAGGAGAATTATCCCGCACCATAGGCTCGCTTGGTCCTGTTCGCTCCGCTCGCGTGCATTTGGTTTTGCCGCAACGCGACGTGTTCAGCCGCCAGCGGGAGGAAGCCAGCGCCTCCATCGTTTTGCAGATGCGTTCGGGCCGCTTGGATCGCTCGCAAGTCGCCGCCATTCAACATCTGGTCGCAGCCGCCGTGCCTGGCTTGAAAATCAATAACGTTTCGATCATTGATGATCAGGGCTCGCTGTTGGCCCGTGGCGGCGACGATGCCAACAGCTCGGGTGCCAGCAGCGCCGAAGAGCTGCGGGTGGGCACCGAACGCCGCATAGTGCAGGAGATCGAATCCTTGCTCGAAAAATCGGTGGGCCCCGGCCGTGTGCGCGCCGAAGTATCGGTCGAGATGAATTTCGACCGCATCACCCAAAGCTCCGAAACGTATGATCCGGAAAAAAGCGTTATTCGTTCCTCGCAAACCGTCAGCGAAAGCGGCAAGAGCCGCGAAGGCGGCCAAAATGACGGGGTAAGCGTTGCCAACAATCTACCCGATTCGCAGGCAGGTGCAGGGGCGGCCGCAACCAGCAATCAAAACGACCGCACCGAGGAAACCACCAATTTCGAAGTATCGAAAACCGTCACCCAGAAAGTCAGCGAAGCAGGGCAAATCAAGCGCCTCTCGGTGGCAGTTTTGGTTGACGGAAGCTACACGACGGATGCCGAAGGTAAACAAACCTATCAACCGCGCAGTGAAGAAAGCTTAAAGCAGCTTGAAACCCTTATTAAGGGCGCAGTTGGATTTCAAGAAGATCGTGGCGACACGGTCCAGGTCGTCAATATGCAATTCGTCAATCCCGTTGACGCCGCGCCCGGCACCGTCGCCGAAGCGGCGGGCGGCATGATGGGCTTTAGCAGCAGCGAGATTATGCGCCTGGCTGAAACTTTGGTGATGGGCCTGGTTGGAATTCTGGCTTTATTGTTGGTGGTCCGGCCATTGATGAACCGATTGGCAGCAGAGCCCGCCGCGGGTGGGCGCGGCGCTATCGGCGGACGAAGTGGCGGCGGCAATCTGGCCCTGCCAGCGCCCGGGGGTGGCGGCGATCAGCTGGCCCTGCCCGAGCCGGAAGTTAGCAACGCCGAGCTGGACGAAATGATCAATATGCGCCAGATCGAGGGTCGGATCAAAGCCTCGTCCTTAAAACGTATTAGCGAAATTGTTGAAAAACACCCCGAAGAAACCTTGTCGATCATCCGCACCTGGCTGTATCAAGGCAAGGAAGCGCGGAACGCAGAATAACAGGATCATGGCACGATGGCTGAGCAACTTCGCATATTAACCGGGCCGGAAAAAGCAGCGCTGCTGATGCTGACCATCGGCGAGGATAACGCCGGTAAACTATTCTCGATGATGCATGACGACGAAATCCGCGAATTGTCGCAGATCATGTCGTCCTTGGGCTCGGTCGGATCGGCGACGATGGAAAAGCTGGTCATGGAATTCGCCGAAAACTTTAGCACGGCGGGCGCGGTTGGATCCTATGAAACCGCCGAAAGGTTGTTGGGCAAGGTTTTGGATAAAAGCCGCCTGGACAACATTATGGACGAGATACGCGGCCCTGCCGGCCGCACTTTGTGGGATAAACTGGACAACGTATCCGAAGTGATTTTGGCCAATTACCTGCGCAACGAATATCCGCAGACCGTGGCCGTCGTGTTATCGAAAATCAGCGCGCCCCACACCGCCAAAGTGCTAAGCGTGCTGCCGGAAAACTTTTCGATGGAAGTCATTTTGCGCATGCTGCGCATGGATTCCGTGCAAAAAGAAGTTTTGAGCGACGTGGAAAAAACCTTGCGCACCGAGTTTATGAGCAACTTGGCCCGTTCCAACCGCCGTGATCCACACGAAGTTATGTCGGAAATCTTCAACAGCTTTGACCGCAACACCGAAGCGCGCTTTATGTCCGCGTTGGAAGATCGCCAAAAAGATTCGGCCGAGAAAATTAAATCCTTGATGTTTACCTTTGACGATTTGGCGCGGCTGGACAGCGGGTCCGTCCAGACCTTGCTCAAAGTTATCGAAAAAGACAAACTGCCCCGCGCGCTCAAGGGCGCTTCACAGCCGCTGCGCGATTTGTTCCTTTCCAACATGTCGGAGAGGGCCGCCAAAATCCTGCGCGAAGATATGGAATCGATGGGCCCCGTGCGCTTACGCGAAGTGGACGAAGCCCAGCAATACATCGTCAACCTGGCCAAAGATATGGCCAACAAAGGCGAAATCATCCTCGCCGGCGACAGCGACGATCAACTGATTTATTAACCCATGCAAACGACAATGACCAAACCCAAAAAGTTTTTCTTCGATCAAAACTTCGACGAACCAACCGTCGGCCAAAGCGCCGATTCGATCCGCGACGAGCATCAAATTAAATTGGATCAAATGCTGGCCGATGCCTTTGCCAGCGGCCACAAGGCAGGCATGGACGAGGCCTTGCAATCTATCGAGAGCCAGGCGCTGGAAACTCTGAAAAAGGCACTTTTGCAAACGCAAAAAATCGCACAAGTATCTGCGCCGTTCGAGCAAGCCGCCACGGCCAAAGCCAGCGCCGCCGCATTGCTGGCCTTGCAGCAATTATTCCCCCATGTGCAAGCCGCATTCGGCTTGGCCGAGATTGAAACCGTACTAACCCAAACATTGCGCCGCGCGGTCGAATTGCCGCGCCTGACCGTTTTTGTCGGCCCGGATACATTGCAAGCACTGGAGCCGAAACTGGCCCAGCTTGCCGAACAAACTGGATTTTCCGGCAAGCTGCAAATGTTCGCCGATCCGGCGCTTGGCAGTATGGATTGCCGCATTGATTGGGGCAACGGCGGTTTGGAACACATCCCAAGCCAGTTATGGTTGGAATTGGCGCAATTATGGCGCGAAAACCTGCCCGCCAGCCTGCGCCCGCCAGAGACGATAATCGATCCCAACGAATCACCAAAGGAGTAGTTTTATGGCCGATGATCAAAATTTAAACTTGAATGAATTTGCGGCGGACGGAGCGGCCGCGGGAGCCACGGCCGAAGAATCGCGGGTGCCGCAATCGGCGCGCGATTTGGATGCCATCGGCTTGATTCCGGTCAAGGTTTCCGCCGTGTTGGGCACCGCCAACATGCAGGTAAACCAATTGCTGAAATTGGGCCGCGGCGCGGTTGTGGAATTGGACCGCAAAGTGGGCGAAGCGATCGATATTTACGTCAATAACCGCCTCGTGGCACGCGGCGAGGTAGTAATCGTCGACGACCGACTTGGCATCACCATGACCGAAATTATTAAAAACGATGCTGGCAATGCATAAAATCCCGGCACGGGTGGAGAAGATGTAATGCGTTTATTGATTATTGGCAGCCTGGATGGGCACATGAGTTCGGCCGGAAAATTGGCGATCGAACGCGGCGCGCGCGTATCCCACGTCGAGGATATCGAAACCGGATTGAACGCCCTGCGCAGCGGCCAAGGCGCCGATTTAATCATGATCGATATCAAATCGAATATCGCCAAATTGATCACTTCACTGAAAACCGAACGTTTTCATATCCCCGTTGTCGCTTGTGGCATCGGCAACGACACGCATGGCGCGGTCCAGGCAATCAAGGCCGGGGCCAAGGAATACCTGCCCCTGCCCGCCGATAACAAGCTGATCGCCGCCGTGCTCGAAGCGGTGACCGAGGAAACCACCAGCGTCGTCTACCGCGATCCGGTGATGGTGCGCACCATGGCGATGGCCGATCAAATCGCGAGCAGCGATGCGACCATTTTAATCACCGGCGAATCCGGCACCGGTAAAGAAGTTATGGCCCGGCACATCCATTCCAAAAGCCGCCGCGCCAGCCAAAAATTCGTCTCCATCAATTGCGCCGCCATCCCCGAGCATTTGCTGGAATCGGAACTATTCGGCCATGAAAAAGGGGCGTTCACGGGTGCTGTCGCCCGGCGTATCGGCAAATTCGAAGAAGCCGATAACGGCACATTGTTGCTGGATGAAATTTCGGAAATGCATCCCAGCTTGCAGGCGAAATTGCTGCGCGCGATCCAAGAGCGGGTGATCGACCGCGTCGGCGGCACCACGCCAGTCAAGGTCAATATCCGCCTGATCGCCACCAGCAACCGCAACATGGAAGACGCGGTACGCGCCGGGCAGTTCCGCGAGGATTTGTATTACCGCCTGAACGTCGTCAACATCCGCCTGCCCGCCCTGCGCGAGCGGCCGAACGATATCGAGCTGCTGGCAAATTACTTTATCAAAAAATACTCCGAATCCAACGACGTGCCGATCAAAAAACTAGCCGACGACGCGCGCCAAAAACTGCTGGGCCATACTTGGCGCGGCAATGTGCGGGAATTGGAAAACACTTTGCACCGCGCCGTGCTTTTGGCATCTGGCCCGACCATTTCCACCGATGCGATTTTATTGAATATGACTATGCCCGCGCTGGGATCGGTGGCCTTGGACAACACCCTGGCCAGCAATATTCCGGCTAAATTGGTGTCTGCCACCACGCCTGCGGAACCGGCGGGTAACGGCGCGCCGATGGTGGGCCGCACGGTTGCGGATGTGGAGCGTGATTTGATTATCCAAACCCTGCATCATTGTTTGGGCAATCGTACCCATGCTGCCAATATTCTGGGTATTTCGATCCGCACTTTGCGTAACAAGCTAAAACAATATTCCGATTCCGGCGTGCCAGTACCGTTGTCCGCCGACAATGAACGCGCCGCACTCTAAGATTCATATGCACTCAACAACCTAAACCATGGCCGATACGCCCAACAGCACGCCAACCGCGGATTTCTTAAACCGTTATTTCCGGCGACCAGACATCGCGCTCGCTTTGGGCGTGGTGTTTATTTTGGCCGTGCTGGTATTGCCGATGCCGACATGGCTATTGGATATCTTGCTGGCGTTTTCTTTCGCCTTTGCCGTACTGATTTTGATGACCTCGCTGTTTATCGAACGGCCGTTGGATTTCAGCTCGTTCCCAACCGTATTGCTGGTTTCAACCCTGCTGCGCTTGTCGCTGAATTTGGCCTCGACCCGCTTGATTCTGGCCCATGGCCACGAGGGGACGCACGCCGCCGGGCACGTCATCGAAGCCTTTGGCAACTTTATCATGGGCGGCAATTTTGTGATCGGGCTGATCGTGTTTTCGATCCTGGTGTTGGTCAATTTCGTGGTTATCACCAAAGGTTCGGGCCGTATTGCCGAGGTATCGGCGCGCTTTAGTTTGGATGCCATGCCCGGCAAACAAATGGCAATTGACGCGGATTTGTCTTCGGGCTTGCTAACCGAGGCCGAAGCCAAGCTGAAGCGCAAGGAATTGGAACAAGAAAGCGCGTTTTATGGGGCCATGGACGGGGCGGCCAAATTCGTGCGCGGGGACGCAATTGCCGGTTTGATTATCACCGTCATTAACATCGTCGGCGGCATTATCATCGGCACGGCGCAAATGGGTATTAGTCTGTCGGACGCCACGCATACTTATACGCTTCTCACCGTCGGTGACGGTTTGGTATCGCAAATCCCGGCGCTGATCGTTTCCGTCGCTGCGGGCTTGCTGGTCAGTAAGGGTGGCTCCATCGGCTCGACCGAAAAAGCACTGTTCGCTCAATTAGGCGGCTACCCGACGGCTTTGGGCTTAAGCTCGTTCTTGATGGCTTTGATGGCTTTCTTACCGGGCGTGCCGTTTATCCCCTTTGCGATTCTGGGCGGCGGCCTTGGCGCGATGGCTTATTTTGTCCACGAAACGCAAAAACAGGCGGTACAAAAAACCGCCGACGATTTGCAAGCCTCGAAACAAGTGGCGCCAACGGAACAACCTATTTCCGCTGCCTTGCAAATGGATCTGATCCGCTTGGAATTGGGCTATGGGCTTTTGGGCCTTATCAATAAAGAGCGCGGTGTGGTTTTGACCGATCAGATCAAGGCCTTGCGCCGCCAATTGGCCGGGGAGATCGGTTTTGTCCTCCCCTCGGTGCGGATTCAGGATAATTTGCAATTGCCCGCCAACACCTACGTTTTGCGGATCAAAGAAATCGAAGCCGGGCGCGGCGACATCCGCCCGACCATGTTGCTGGTCATGGACCCAAGTGGTGAGCCTATTACCATGCCGGGCGAGGCCACGACCGAGCCGACTTTCGGCCTGCCCGCGATGTGGATCGCCGAAAATTTGCGTGAAGAAGCGCAGTTCAAAAATTACACCGTCGTCGACCCCACTACGGTCATCACCACCCATTTGACCGAAATCGTCAAAGATCATATGGCCGAGTTGTTATCGTTCACCGAAACCCAAAAACTATTGGACGAGCTGGACAAGGATCAGCAAAAACTGGTCGCCGAGATTGTGCCCGCCAAAATATCCGTGGGCGGAATTCAACGTGTGCTGCAATTATTGTTGGGCGAGCGGATCAGTATCCGCGATCTGCCCACCATCCTCGAAGGCATCGCGGAGGCCACGGCAGCGTCGCGCAACGTACAGCAAATTTGCGAACATGTCCGCCATCGCCTGGCCCGCCAATTATCCGAGGCGAATATCAACGCAGCCGGGGTAGTACCGATCATGTCCTTGTCGCCGGAATGGGAGCAGGCTTTCGCCGAATCCATCATCGGGCAAGGCGAGGACCGTCAATTGGCGATGGCCCCCAGCCGCTTGCAGCAATTTATCGGCGACATCCGCAGCAATTTCGATCGGATGGCGATGCTGGGCGAGTCGCCCGTGCTGTTGACCAGCCCTGCGATCCGCCCATTCGTGCGCTCGATTGTCGAGCGTTTCCGGCCGCAAACCGTCGTGCTGTCGCAAATGGAAATTCACGCCAAAGCCAAAATTAAAACCGTAGGGCAGATTTAATCCATGCGCATCCGTTCCTTCAAAGCCAAAAGCGAAGCCGAAGCTCTGCAAATAGTGCGGCGGGAAATGGGCCCGGACGCCATAATCGTATCCACAACGCCGGTTGCGAATGGCGGCTTCGAAGTAACCGCCGCATCCGAAACCGCCCCGCCGCCGCAAGTCGATTTTGGCAATCCGGTCGATGTGATCGGCTCGGCATTGGACGAACACGCCACGCCGCGCAAATTGCAGGACAAAATCATTTCTTTGGTCGAACGCAGCGAACGGGACGATCCACTTGCCGCATTATCCTGGGCCTTTAGCCAGATGTTTCAATTTTCGCCCCTGCCCATGGATGTGGGCAAACCAATTATGCTCGTCGGCGTTCCCGGCGTGGGCAAAACGGTCACCATCGCCAAGCTGGCCGCGCGCAGCGTCATGCTGGGCAAGCCCGCAATTTGTATTTCCACCGACACGCAGCGGGCGGGCGCCATCGAACAGCTCGAGGCGTTTACCAAAATACTGAAAATCGACCTGTTACGCGCTAAAAATCCGCAAAGCCTGAGCGATGCGCTAGTGGCTGCGGGCAGTAAAAATGCAATTTTTGTCGATACCGGCGGTATCAATATTTGGCAGGACAAAGATTTGGCGCAATTGATTGAAATGGTTAAAATTTTACAAACGGAACCGGTATTCGTTTATGCCGCCGGCGGCGAACCCCGCGATGCGGCCGAAATAGCCAAAGCTTTTCAAGCGCTTGGTGCCAAGCAGCTATTGGTCACCCGGCTGGATATCACACGGCGCTATGGTTCGATTTTGGCCGCAGCGGAGGCGGGAAATTTCCGGCTAGGGGATGTTTCCATATCCGCGCATGTCGCGGATGGTCTAAGCTCGCTCGACGCCGACAAGTTGGCAAGGATTTATTTACCATCTACCCCCTATAATCAATAAAGAGGTTTAAACCATGCAAACCCCCAATACCCCTGCCGTGCCAGAAGAGGGCGCAACCGATCAAGCGGCGGCACTTAAAATTCCACGGATTATCGCCATTGCCTCGGGCAAGGGCGGTGTGGGGAAAACATGGTTTTCGATCACCTTGGCCCATGCGCTGAGCATTTTGCGCAAACGCGTGTTGTTATTTGATGCCGATTTGGGTTTGGCCAATGCCGATATTCAATTGGGCTTGATGCCGGAAAAAGACATCAGCCATGTTGTCAACAATGAAGCGACCTTGGAAAAGGTGATTACCCGTTATGCCCAAGGCGGCTTCGACGTCATCGCCGGTCGTTCGGGCTCCGGCCAGTTGGCGGCCCTGCCCGCTAGCCGCTTGGCGCAATTGCGCGCGGATCTGAGCGAGCTTGCAAATAAATCTTATGACCATGTGATCATCGATCTGGGTGCTGGGATCGAGCGCAGCGTACGCGCCGTATCGATGGATTGTGATGCATACTTGGTGGTCTGCACCGACGAGCCGACGTCTTTGACCGATGCTTATACTTTTGTCAAAGTGACTTTGGCTGAAAAACCCAATACGGATTTCCGCATCGTTTGCAACCAAGCCCATACCCGTCAGGATGGCGAGAAAACCTATAACACCTTGGTCAAGGCTTGTAAGGGTTTCTTGAAATATACCCCAGCTCTGGCTGGAATCATTCGCCGCGACCGTAGAGTCAGCGAAAGCATCCGCCATCAAACACCGATTTTGATCCGTTATCCCAATGCCGAAGCGGCCGTCGATGCGATGGCCGTGGCACGCACTTTGATTGGCGAAAAATAGGGCTAGCTTGGGTTCATTGCCGCCTACCATAACATCCCGCGGCTGGAAACATCCCGTATGAGCGATATCCGCATCCCCGCCGATGTGCAACCCGTCCGCACTGCAAGCAGCGCCACGAGTACGGTTGTAACCAACGCGCCGCCTTCGGTGCAATCCTTGCCTAATGGTGCCACCATCGCCGGTCAAGTTGTGGCGCGCACCCCACAAGGTCAGGTGCAAATCAAACTGAATGACGGGCAAGTTTTACAGTTGCAAACCAATCTGCCGCTGGTTGTTGGCCGCACCGTTACACTAACCGTGCAGCAAAACGGCCCGCAGCCCCAGATAGCGGTGCAAACCGCCAATCCCAGCGCTTCCCAAAGCGCGAATACCGCACAAAATTCCGGCGGGGCACAGACCATAAACAATCCGCAGCTAACTGCCCAAGCCCAGCTGGCACGCGTAGCACCACAAACACCACAACCGCTACCGATGGCCCAAACCTTGGCGGCCATTCTTGTCCCCGCCCCGGCCAAACGCGAAACCACGCCATCGCCAACCAATTTGATCGGGCGGGTGATCGCCCAACAGGGCGGCATCGTTCAGGTGCAAACCGCTTATGGCAAAATGCAATTGCCGTTTGCGGACACATTGCCCAAGGATCAAATGGTCCGATTGAGTATTTCGCCCGACAACCAAGCGCCAGTCGAATTGCATTTGATTGCCGATGAAAACGAATTGCCGCCCACCCAGGCAGCCAAACATGCGCAAACGGCCTATGGCGCGGGCGAGGCCAATAAATCCCAGGCGCAGAAAATCAATGTCCAATTCCTGCCCGAGGGTGAGGCCAAAAAAACCCCCGGCAGCCAAAAAGCCGAAGTGGTGTTTGTAGCCGAGCGCGAGCATGTCACGATGCGCACCGCCCAGGGCATTGTGACCCTGCCCGGCAATTATGCGGTCAAAGCGGGGCAGATTTTTTGGCTGCAAAGCCAGCTGAGCGAAACTCCCATTCTAGAAAAACCAACCGCTGCACCAGTCCTGCCGGGGATGAAAGCCCTGCCCAGTCTGCAAGCAATTGCTGATTTGTGGGCTAAACAGCCCAGCCTCGCCCTTCAGCATTTCCTGCAGCAGACCGTGCCGCAGCCAGGTGGCAAGATGCCAGCGCAAATACTGTTTTATCTGGCCAATATCAGCGCCAATGATGCCCAGGCATGGTTCGGCGGTAAGTTGTTCAAGGAGTTGGAGACGAAAAACCGCGATTTGGCGGAAAAGCTTGGCGAAGAATTCTCCGTCAATGGCGGGGACGATGAAACCGAGGCAGCGCAGCCCTGGCGGCATGTGCCGATTCCGATTTTGGATGGGCAGCAAATGCAATATGTGCAGCTATTCACGCGCCGCCAGCGCGACGAAGAAGGCGATGCCCCCGGCCAACGTTTTGTGATTGAAGCGAATTTAACGCGCTTGGGCACGATGCAGCTGGACGGTTTTATCCGCGAGCGTAATTGCCAGTTGGTGCTGCGCTCCCATGCCGAATTGCCGAAATATTTACAGCAAGACATCAGGCAGATTTTCCAAGACTATATGGATTTAAGTGGCTTTGATGGCAGTTTGCGGTTTCAGGCCATGCCCGATTTCCCAATCAAACCGGCGTTAGAAAATAACGGCAGCCTGGTTGCCAGCCGGGCGTGATTTTCGCATCAACCACGTTTTAATGTTGCGCTAGCTTTTCTTTTTTCGCTCGTGTGCCATCATGCCCGATTCGTCCAAAGCCGCCTGGGCCTTGGTATCGGCGGCGTATTTGGCGGCTTTGGCTTGATTCTCGGCCGTAATCTCGTATTTCTTTAGTTCCTGGAACGCCATTTGCACCAGTAATTCTGATTTCTGGATTTCGACTTTTTGCTGGGCGATGCTGGCGTCCATCTCCTCGCGGCGTTGAATGAATTTCTTGGAATACCCATGATAGGTCATACCCATTTCCAAGCCAAGTTTTGCGGTCTTTTGCTCGTCCAATAATTCTTGGTCCATTTGCGCGCGGGCGGTTTCCATCCGCTCCAACTGCGCCAACAACGCCTGTAACGCGCGGCGCTTTTCGTCCAACTCGAATTTATACAGCCTGATCAGGGTGCCGATTTTTTTCAATGCCCGCCCCTAGCGCAGAATTTCCGCCAGCTGTTGATAGCCTGCGGCAAAAACGCTGCGCTCATGCTCACCTTGTTTTAAAAACGCTTCGATCGCGGGATAATATTTTATGGCCTCGTCCACTTTGGGATCGCTGCCCATACGATACGCGCCAAGGCGGATCATTTCCGCCATGTCTTCATAGGTCGCCATTAATTGCCGGGCGCGGCCGACCAGTAAATTTTCTTCGGCGTTGTTACAATCCGGCATCGTCCGCGACACGCTGCGCAGGATGTTGATTGCGGGATATCGCCCACGGTCGGCAATGGCGCGGTCCATGACGATATGCCCGTCTAAAATCCCGCGCACCGCATCCGATATCGGCTCGTTGGTATCGTCCCCCTCGACCAGCACGGTAAATAATCCGGTGATCGCCCCCTGCCCGGCGGCGCCCGGGCCAGCGCGTTCCAACAAACGCGGCAATTCGGCGAACACGGTTGGGGTATACCCTTTGCTGGTCGGCGGCTCCCCGGCTGATAGGCCGATTTCCCGCTGTGCCATTGCAAAGCGGGTGACCGAATCCATCAAGCATAAAACGTCTTGGCCCTGATCGCGGAAATATTCCGCCACCGCCAGTGTCAAATACGCCGCCTGGCGACGCATCAATGGCGATTCATCCGAGGTAGCGACCACAACCACGGCGCGCTGCAAACCCTCTGGCCCCAAATCGTCTTGCAGGAATTCCTGCACTTCGCGGCCACGCTCGCCTACCAAGCCAATGACCGCGATCGGCGCTGCGGTATATTTGGCCATCATCGACATGACCGTCGATTTGCCAACGCCAGAGCCGGAGAAAATACCCATCCGTTGGCCACGGCAGCAAGTTAAAAACGTATTGATAGCACGGATGCCCAAATCGATTTTGCTGCCTACGCGCTGACGCTTATGCGCCGGCGGCGGCGAGTTGCGCAACGGGTAAGGCGTCACCCCAGGCATTAATGCGCCCAGCCCATCCACCGGTTCGGCAAAGGCGTTGATCACCCGGCCTAGCCATTGCTCGGATGGGTAGACGACCGGATCGGTGGCCTCGGCCACGGCTTTAACACCCAGGCCCACCCCGTCCAAATCTTGAAAAGCCATGGCCATGGCGCGGTCATTTTTAAAACCAACAATCTCGCAAGCAATCATTTTGCCCGCCCGGTTTTCCAGATGCACACGATCGCCAATCGATAGCCGGGATTCAATACCACCGATTTCCACCAACATGCCCAATATGCTGGTAACTTTGCCGTAATAACGGGTCGGCTGTTGCCGTTGTATTTCTGAATGCAGTGCGTCCAAGGAGTCCAAAGCGTTAACCTATTGTAAAATCAGTGTTTTGCGGCCGAGGTTCAGTGTATGTGTTGCAGCTTAATCTTATGCTAAAGCAAATTAGTAAAAATATTAATGTTTATTACGAGAGTTAACCCAATATTAGGGAATAATAATCAATAATTAACACAGATGTTAATTTTTGTATCCTAAGGAGTTCCCCTATGCGCATCCTGTTGGTAGAAGACGATCCGTCCATGGCTAAAAGCATCGAGACCATGCTTAAATCCGCCAGTTATATTGTTGATGTCACCGACCTGGGCGAGGATGGTTTAGAGATCGGTAAATTATACGATTACGACCTGATCATCCTGGATTTAATGCTGCCTGATATCGATGGGTATGAAGTATTGCGCCGCTTGCGCGCGGCTAAGGTGGAAACGCCTATTCTGATTCTCTCCGGCTTGGCCGAGTTGGATAATAAAATCAAAGGCCTGGGCTTCGGTGCCGACGATTACTTAACCAAACCCTTTGACAAACGCGAATTACTAGCCAGGATTCAAGCAATTGTCCGCCGCTCCAAAGGTCATGCCGAATCGATCATTCGTTGCGGCCGCTTGGTGGTGAATTTGGACGCGCACACCGTCGAAATCGACAGCAAGGGCGTGCATCTGACCGGCAAGGAATACGGTATTTTGGAATTGCTGGCCCTGCGCAAGGGTTCGACCTTGACCAAGGAACAATTCCTCAACCATCTTTATGGCGGCATGGACGAGCCCGAGCAGAAAATCATCGACGTGTTCGTTTGCAAGCTGCGCAAAAAACTGCAGGATGCTTCCGGCGGCTCGAATTACATCGAAACCGTTTGGGGCCGTGGCTATGTGCTGCGCGATCCCGAAGCCGAAGCATCCAAAATGGCCGCAGCCGCGGCTGTTGCCAATGCCTAATATCCTATAGCCTAGGATACGAAAAAACCCGCCGCTGGCGGGTTTTTTTAAGCGCTAGGTGTGGTGGCAGCAGGCAGTGGCGATGGCGGCGTGGCGGCGGTCAATTTATTCAAATTGGGCGTACTGCCCGGGGGTACCGCGAATTTTGGTGCTGCGCCCAAGGCCGATTTCGGCTGCGGCTTGCGGTAAATGCCCTTTTCACCCGGCACCAATTCAAATGCGTTGCTGATGCCGATCACGGTTTCGGCGCCGCCGAGTGTCAAATACCCATCATCCGGCATTTGCGCGGCGATGCGGCTTAGGATGTTGGACTTGGTTTCCTGATCAAAATAAATCAACACGTTGCGACAAAATACAATATCGAACCGGCCCAACGCCGCCGGAGATTCCAGCAAATTGAATTCACGGTAGGTCACCATTTTACGCACGTCTTCGTTCAGCTGCCAGCGGTCGGGGGTGATCTGTTTAAAATATTTCAACAGCAATTGGATCGGCATGCCGCGCTGGACTTCGAATTGCGAATAAATGCCCTCCTGGGAACGCTTAATCACCTCGCGGCATAGATCGGTGCCTAGAATCTCGATACGGTAGCCAGCCCATTTGGCGCTCAGTTCGCGCAGCATAATCGCCAAAGAATATGGCTCCTGACCGGTCGAGGATGCGGCGCACCAAATGCGGATGGTTTTGGTACTGGCCCGCGCGGCTACCAAGCTTGGCAGCATGACATCGCGGAAACGATCGAACGGTTTTTGGTCGCGGAAAAAGAGCGATTCATTCGTGGTAAGTGCATCGACCACATCGCGGATGACAGCTTTGTTGCCTTGACGCATCGCTTGGGCCAGTTGTGCAAAATCGGCGAATTTGTTTTGCTCATTGACCGTCACCAGCCTGCTTTCCAGCAAATAGGATTTATCGCGCGTAAGCACGATCCCCGATTGCTGGCGCACAATCGTAATGATTAAATCATAGTCGGCGTCGGCTATGGCCATTTAGCGCGGACCTTTCATAATTCGCTGGATTTGCCCTGTAATTTGTTCCAGCGGCAAAACCGCATGACATAACCCGGCATGCGCGACAGCACCTGGCATGCCCCATACCACGCTTGTCTCTTCATCTTGGGCGATCAGAGTGCCGCCGGCTTCGACCAGTTTGCGGCTACCCAACAACCCATCCGATCCCATACCGGTCAACATCACCATCAAAATTTTACCGCCATAAACCTGTACCAGGCTACGCAACATCGGATCAACCGCCGGGCGGCAAAAGCTTTCCGGTGCGTCTTGATTCAAGCGGATGGTTTTGCGGCCATTTTCGTCCAGCACCACTGTCATATGGTAATCGCCCGGGGCGACCAAAACTTTGTTCGGCTCGAGCAGGTCACCAGTCTGTGCCTCGCGCGCTTGCCAGCCGGTTTGTTTGGAGATGTGTTCCGCCAGAATAGCCGTAAAATTGGGCGGCATGTGCTGCGTGAGCACAATTGGCAGATTTAATGCGGGATCGAGATTTTTGAAAAAAGTAAACAGCGCATTCGGCCCACCCGTGGAGCTGCCAACCGCCAAAATCTCGGGACGATGCGGCCCCAGCTTGCGTAGCACCACTTCCTTGGGCGCGGGCGGGGTGCTGGTATGTAGCAAACCGCCATGCTGCTTGGCGGGGTCTTGTGATTTTTTTTCGGCGGCGAACAGCTTGGGTTTAGCCGCAGGGGCGGCCGAGCCGTCGGGCAGCGGTAGATTCTTGATCTTGCGGCGACGCGCGGCGAGCGACTTTGTTTTCGCCACCAAATCGCGTTTAAAATCCGTAGCGGCGGTCATCTCCCCGGTGCTGCTGGGCTTGGTCACATAATCTTTGGCCCCAAGCTGCAACGCCGAGAGGCTGATTTCCGCATTGCGTTTCGACAAGGTCGATGAAATCAGCACTTGCACCGTAGAATCAATCGCCAACAATTTAGGCAACGCCGTCAAACCATCCATCACCGGCATTTCGATATCGAGGATGATGACATCGACATCCTGGCGGCCCAGCATCTGCAATGCAGTCTCGCCATTGCCGGCAGAAGCCACTAGGCGCACCTCGGCGTCGCCTTCGAAAGTTTTGGTATACATCCCCCGGATGATGGCTGAATCGTCCACGACCATGACCCGGAACGGGCCGCCGCTGGATTCTATACCGGTTGGATTCGAAAGTGTCATCGCCTGCCCTGGGGCTTGAATTTGTAAATAGCGTTAGATCAAGCCGACTTGAGAAAATTTGGATTCAATAATCGCATGATCAAACGGCTTCATGATATATTCGTTTGCGCCTGCCATGATCGCTTCTTGGATGCGGTTGAAATCGTTTTCGGTGGTACAAAACACCACTACCGGCGCATCACCGCCCGGCGATTTGCGCAGCTCGCGCAAAAACTCGATGCCGTTCATAACCGGCATGTTCCAGTCCAGCAAAATGCAATCCGGCATCTTGGCCAGGCAGCGGTCCAATGCTTCTTTGCCATGCTCGGCTTCGACCGTATCGAATTTCAGCTCGGTCAAAATTTTCTTGGCAACCATCCGGACGACCTTGGAATCGTCCACGATCAGGCAGCATTTCATCTGGGGATCTCCCGGTACGTTGGCTTGAAGATGCGAAAATTAAGTGTCGCAGAGCAAGGTTAAGCAATAACTAAAAGTTGTAATAATTAGGCAGCGGCGCCGGACTTGTTAATATTGAGTAAACGACCGATGTCGAGCACGACCATCAGCTCGTCCTTGAGGCGGAAAATACCGGCGGATAAATCGCGCCAGCTACCGGATAATGTGGGCGGGTTGCGTTCGAAATCGCCGCTGGATAAGGTCAATACTTCACCGACTGCATCGACGATCAGGGAATAAAGTTCGTTATGATTTTCCACCACCACGGCCATCGTACGTTTGTCAGTCGTAGCGTCCATGCCCATACGACGGCGCATATTGATCGCCGTGACAATCCGACCGCGCAGGTTCAACGAACCGGCGACTTCGGGTGGCGCCAAGGGCACGCGCGTAATGCGCTGCTGTTGTAAAACATCGTGGACCAAAAGCACGGGGATGCCGAATAATTGGCCGCCAATGCGAATCGTCACAAATTGTTCCTGGTCGGCAAAAGCCCCAAGGGCTATGACGTTGCTGCCGGTTTTGGCGGGCTTTTCGCTCATGCGGCCTCTCCCAGGCTTAAGGACTGTTTCAGCGTGCTAAGTAAAATCTCGCGGTCCAGTTTAGGCACGAAATCGGTCAACCCGGCTTCGCGGCCGCGCTGTAATTCATTAGCGCCCGTATGCGCAGATAAGGCAATAATCGGCAGATTCTGCCATGCCCCATCCCGGCGCAAAACTTCGGTCAAAGAGAACCCGTCCATATCCGGCATTTCGATATCGGTGACGATCAAATCGAATTGACGGTGTTTTTCGCGCAGGGCCAAGGCCTCGGCCGCGCTTTCAACTGCGGTCACGTTATACCCCTCGACCGTGAGCATCGGGACGATGAGATTGCGGAAAAACGCCGAATCGTCGATCAACAATACTTTGCGCGCACTTAACGCCGATAGATCGTCCTTGCCTTTTTTGGTGAACCAATCGCCAAAAGCCTTGGTCAGGAAAAAAGCCGTATCGATGATGTTGGTGGCTTTGTCCGCGATAATCGCCCCGCCGATAAACCCTTCGCCGTTGGCATTGATCTCGATATTGACCGAGCTTTCAACGATATCAACGATTTCATCGACCATCAACCCCATCGAGCGGCCGGAATCGGTGAACACAATCAACGGCTGCGAGCCGTTGCGGATTTTGTAATCGTCATTAATCGGCACCAGTGGCATCAGCTTGCCGCGATATTGAACGACCGGCTTGCCATGGCTAAATTCGACCGTGTTGGTCTTGATTTCCTCCAACCGGGCGATCAGCGATAGCGGCACAGCTTTGGGCGCTCCGTCCCCGGCGCGGAAGACCAGTAATGTCGTAGTCTCGAGCCCGCCACCGCCGATGACTTTATCGATCGCGGTTGATTCGGTGTTGTCGGTCAAGGTACTGTTGGATGCGGCGGC
>Ga0315901_10004222_pt1 | contig 18049 bp, 17 predicted proteins | sample LakEriMetagenome_10_FD_203761 | JGI IMG/M metagenome (GOLD analysis project Ga0315901, IMG submission 203761) | Freshwater fungal communities from buoy surface, Lake Erie, Ohio, United States - Buoy 2 MA116 | ecosystem: Environmental > Aquatic > Freshwater > Lake | place: USA: Lake Erie, Ohio...
ACCTCTGCATCGTTGCTCCACAGAGTTGCGTCGCGTGCAGCGAGTCGTACTGCCCACTCACCGGTGCGAGCGCGCTCAAAGGTGCTCTCGATTGCTGCGAGATCTGAGGCTCGGCCAATGCGCGCGCGGAACGGGAGTCGTGGTTCGCTGCTCATGACTGCTCCTCTTCAATGTCAGCGACCTTGGCCGTGCGGCGGAGGTATCGCTCTTCGCTACTCGGTTCGGACTGCAAGAAGGCGGCCAGTGTTTCGAGCGCCGTCTCAAGGGTGATCAGGTTTGCGCCGAAGGCGAGCACATTCATGTCGTCGTGCACCACGCCCTGGCGCGCAGATGCTGGATCGTGTGCGATCGAGGCGCGGATGCCGTGGAACTTATTCGCGGCGATCGTGACGCCGATCCCCGAGCCGCAAATCACCAGACCCCGATCGGCCTGACCAGCGATCATGCGCTCCGCAACTGCACGTGCGGAGTCGGGATAATCGTCGGTCGGGTCACTCCCGTCGCCACCAAGGTCGGCGACGCTCCAGTCGGGCGCGATCTCTGCAACGCGGGCAACGATTGCCGCCTTGAGAGCGGCTCCGGCGTGGTCGGCGGCGATGGCGAGGCGGCGACCCACCTCAGCGAACCTGATGCCCGTCGTGCAGGTGCGGCGTCGGAACGACGCCGTGCACGCTGCCCGCGAGCACGCCCTTGGCGATCTCCACGATGCGCTCTGGGGTGAAGCCGAACTCCTTGAAGAGGGTTGGCGCAGGCGCCGATGCGCCGAAGCGGTCCATCGCAATGATGGCGCCGTCGGTGCCCGACCAGCGGTCCCAACCAAGGCTCACACCCGCCTCAATGGCAACGCGTGCACGAAGCGCAGCTGGCAGTACCGACTCGCGGTACGCCGCATCCTGCTCGCCGAAGAGTTCCGGGCAGGGCATCGAGACAACGCGCGTTGGGGTGCCAGCGGCCTCAAGCTGCTCCGCCGCGGCAACGGCGAGGTGCAACTCTGAGCCCGTCGAAATCAAGATCATCTTCGCGGCGCCCGTTGCTTCGCGAAGCACATAGGCACCGCGTCGCACGCCAGCTGCGGCACCAGTGATGGAGCCAGCAAGCACCGGCAACTTCTGTCGGGTGAAGGCGAGCACCGTTGGTGCATGTCGTCGCTCAACGGCAACGCCCCATGCCGCTGCCGCCTCGTTTGGATCGCCAGGGCGGAAGAAGCGCACGTTTGGAATTGCACGCAACGCGGCGTAGTGCTCAACTGGCTGGTGTGTTGGTCCATCTTCACCGAGACCAATCGAGTCATGCGTGAAGACGAAGATGCTGCCGAGGTTTGCGAGCGCTGCGAGGCGCAGAGCGCCGCGCAGGTAGTCGCTAAACGTCAGGAACGTTGCAACGAATGGAATCAGCCCGCCGTGATACGAGATGCCGTTCGCAATTGCGCCCATCGCATGTTCGCGCACGCCGTAGCTAATGTTGCGGCCCGATTCAGTGGCGGTGAACTTGCCACCACCATGGATGTCGGTGAGGTTTGACTCCGAGAGGTCGGCGCTGCCGCCGATCAACTCTGGAAGCACTGCGCCGAGCGCCGAAATGCTCGACTGGCTGACGTTGCGAGTTGGCGCATCGCCACCAAGCTCGTACTTCGGTAGCGCACTCTCCCAGCCGGCCGGGAGCGTTCCCGCCATGCGGCGCTGCAGTTCAGCGGCCTCGGCAGGGAAGGCGGTGGCGTAGGCGAGGAGCTTCTTCGTGTGCTCAGCAACCAGGGTTGCACCGTGATCGCTGCGCTCCTTATAGAGGGCGGCAACATCGGCGGGCACCGCAAAGGTTGCCTCTGGGTCAACGCCATACGCCGCCTTGGTGAGCTTCACTTCATCAGGACCGAGTGGTGCGCCGTGTGACTTCTGGCTCCCCGCCTTGTTCGGTGAACCGAAGCCGATGACGGTCCGCACTGCGATCAGGCTCGGTCGCTCATCGGCGATCGCCCAATCAATGGCGCGATCGATGGCTTCAATGTCGTTGCCATCCTCAACGCGCGCGGTGTGCCAGCCGTAGGCATCAAAGCGCTTGAGCACATCCTCTGACCAGGCGGTCGAGGTTGGCCCGTCGAGCTGGATCAGGTTGTCGTCCCAGAGGTAGATCAACTTACTGAGCTTCAAGTGCCCCGCGAGCGACGCGGCCTCAGAGGCGATTCCCTCCTGGAGGTCACCATCGGAGACGATGGCGAAGACGCGGTGATCAATGACCGTGTGTCCTGGGCGGTTGAACTCTTCGGCGAGGCGGCGCTCTGCGATGGCCATACCAACGCCGTTCGCGAACCCCTGGCCGAGTGGGCCAGTGGTCGCTTCGACGCCGGCGGTCAGGCCGAACTCTGGATGCCCAGGGGTGAGCGAGCCCCACTGGCGGAACGCGCGGAGGTCATCAAGGGTCAAGCCGTAGCCGGCGAGATGAATAAGCGAGTAGAGGAGTGCGCTCGCATGTCCGTTGGAGAGAACAAAGCGATCGCGATTGAACCAGCTCGGCGTTGACGGTGCGTGTCGAAGGTGGCGTGACCAGATGGTGTGCGCCATCGGTGCACAGCCCATCGGAGCGCCAGGGTGTCCGCTGTTCGCCGCCTGCACCGTATCAATAGCAAGAGTGCGAATGGTGGTGACAGCTGATTGGTCGAGGCGCTGATCCATGGGTCTCTCCATCCATCAATTCGGCAGGTGAGCCGTCGGCGCGGAGTTGAACACGTGCGCCACGGTGCTGCAGGGAGATTGTAGACTCCCTCCACTTGCGCCGTTGCAACCGAGTGGCAACGTGGCACCACCCCGCCCAAGGAGGAGTTATGTCGGGATCTACCTCGCCTGCCGCCGTTCAGGCCACCGGGATCGGCCGCGTCTTTGATGCGAAAGGTGGCCCCGTCACCGCGCTTGATGGCATCGACCTGCGCATTGAGCCGGGTGAGCTCTTCGGGGTGCTTGGCCCCAACGGCGCGGGGAAGAGCACGCTCATCAAAATCCTGAGCACCCTTCTCCTTCCGAGCACCGGATCTGCTTCGATCTTTGGCCTGGATGTCGTCATCGAGACGGCACGCGTGCGCCGGATCATGAACCTCGTCGCCGGCGGCGACTTCTCGGGGTACGGGCTGCTGACCGTTCGAGAGCAGCTGGCGATGTTCGCCCAGTTTTACGGCCTGCCGTACCGCGAGGGGATGGCGAAGGTTGATGCGCAGATCGCCTCATTCGGCATTGAAGAGATTCGCGATCGAAAGATCAGCGCCCTCTCAACGGGCCAGCGACAGAAGTTGAACTTTGCACGATCGTTCTTGAATGACCCGTGGATCCTCTTCCTTGACGAGCCGACGATTGGTCTCGACGTCTCGGCCGCGCGCGACGTGCGCGATCGCGTGCGCGCCTTTCAGGCTGAGCAGCCCGGTCGAACCGTTCTGCTCACCACGCACTACATGGCCGAGGCAGATGAGATGTGCGATCGCATCGCCATCGTCGACCACGGGCGCATCTTGGCGCAGGGGACGCCAACGGAACTGAAGCGCATGGTGCAGAAGGATGCACTCTTTATCGTTGGCATTGACGCACTCCCTGCATCGATGTCGTTGGACTCGTTGCGCGCGCTCCCTGGCGTGATCTCAGTCGCGGCGCGAGATGCCGATGGTAGCGACGCCTCTGGCGTCGGATCACCAATGCGACGGCTCGCAATCGGCCTCAAGGAAGATGGCGCACTTGGCGGTGTTATCAGTGCACTTGCTGCAGGTGGCGCACACCTGCAAGAGATCTCCAAGAGTGAACCAACCCTGGAAGAGGTCTTCGTGCAATTGGTTGGTCGCGGGATCACCGAATCAGATGAGGTGAGCGATGGGGAGTAGCGTCGTTGGCGCAGAAGCCACCGCCCTCATCTCGCGCATCCACGAGGAGACCTCGTGGAGCTTGGGTCAACGAGTTCGGCACGCCTTCGTTTCGGTCGTAGCTCGCGCCTATCCGCGCGTGATTGGCGCGGCGCGTGAACCATCGTGGCTCTTCTTTGATCTGGTCTTCCCGATTCTTGGCATGTGTTCAATCGTCTTTCTGCTTCGCTCGCGCGGGGTGGATGAGGCCTGGATCGCCTCCACGATCTTGGCGACGGCACTCCTCTCCTTCTGGATCTCGGTGGTCTGGATGATGGGGGCACAGTTCCACTGGGAGCGCGACTCGGGGAATCTCCTCCTCTATATCACCGCCCCCGTCGGCCTCGGCGCCATTGCCCTCGGCATGGCGATCGGCGGGGCGCTTGGTGTGGTCATTCGAGCGGTGATCATCACCGTGGCAGGCGTGCTCCTCTTCGGGGCGAAGTACCAGGTCGCCGATCCGTTCCTGCTTGCGCTGGTGATTCTGGCGGGGGTGGCGGCGATGTACTCACTTGGTGTCTGCCTCTCGTCGGTCTTCCTGATCTCTGGGCGTGAGGCGGACCACCTCGGCAGCCTTCTGAACGAGCCGATGCAACTGCTCGGCGGCGTCTACGCACCGGTACGTTCCATGGGCACGGTTGGCGTGGTCGCACTCGGCATCTTGCCGCTCGCCCCAGCGATTGATGCACTGCGCCAGGTTGCGGTGCCACAGCTTGCGCAAACGGGCATCTTGCCAGTGGGTGTTGAGTTGGTGATTCTGTTGGTGATGACAATTGTGTTCGGCGTGATCGGGCGCTTGCTGCTTGCCCACATTGAACGTGTCGGTCGCGCCGGTGGAAAGTTGTTGGCACGTGCCGATTAGTGCGGGTTCCGCACCAGAGGTGCGACCGTTCGGCCCGCTGCGTGGCTCTGCCGCCGACGCCGCTCGCTCCCTCGTCGCGTCGGCGCGACTCGCATGGGCGATCGAAGGGAACTGGACTGAGCCCATCTACCTCGCTGCATTCCTGATCATTCGGCCACTCGCATTTCTCGGACTCTTTCTCGCGGTGCTCAGCATCGGTGGAACTCTGAATGTTGCGACAATCGGGTTCGTCGTTATTGGTCAGGCCGTCTTCCAAATTGTCAGCGCCGCTCTTGAAGGTCCAACGCATGCACTCCTCGATGACCGCGAGCGCTATCGCACCATTCGGTACATCTTTGCAACACCGTCGTCGCTCCTTCCAGTCTCCATCGGTCGATCGTTGGTGAAGGCGAGCATCGCCGGCTTTAGTGCGCTGATCGTGATCGGTGCGGGGATGCTGCTCGGAGTGCCGATGCGTGCGGGTGGACCGGATGTGCTACTCCTCGCCGCCGTGTTGCCGCTCGGACTCTTCTCTGTTGTAGGACTCGGCATCGTGCTTGGTGGCATCTGCGTGCAGTTGCGCAATGATGCCTGGGCCTACCCGCAGGCGGTCTCATCGACCGTCTTCTTGCTCTGTGGCGCGATCTTTCCGCTCGAGGTGCTCCCAGGCCCAGTACAGAGTGTTGCCACTGCGCTGCCGATCACCTGGTGGATCGAGGGGTTGCGCCGCGCGCTGCTCGGCACGACATCACCAGGTATCCTCGGCTCTATGCCCACGAACGAGCTCCTGCTCATCCTTGCCGCGGGCACCGCTGCTATTTGGCTCATCTCGCCACGCCTCTTTGTGGCGGGGGTCAATCGTGCCCGTGAGAAGGGGCAGCTCGACCGGAACACCGCTTCGTGAGCCGCGCCCCGCTGAGCATCCGCGCCGTTGCTGAACTCGGCGTGCTCGTCGCCATGGCGACCTGGGCCGTCAACTTCACCGTTGTGAAAGCGGCGGTGCTTGCGTGGCCCGTGCTTCCGTTCTCTGCCATTCGCATCACTGCCGCGGGAATTTTGGTGCTCGGCTGGGCGCTCATGCGCGGTTCAAATGTGCGCATGGCACGTCGCGACCTGCTTGCAGCCGCACTCTTTGGTGTGATCGGACAGGGCATCTATCAACTTCTCTGGGCGGGCGCGTTCGGCACCATTAATGCTGGCACGAGTGCGCTGCTAATTGCGGTCACACCGTTTCTTACGGCGATCCTTGCATCACTACTGCGCATCGATCCTCTGAAGCCTGCGGTTGCCGTAGGCGGCATCATCGCCTTTGCCGGCGTTGTGGCCGTTGCCCTTGGTGAAGGGGCGGGTGCGTTTGGCGGCGAGACCACCGGCGTGTTGATGACACTCGCCGCCGCTATCTGTTGGGCCGCCTATCTGCTTGCTGGGGCGCGAGTGATTCCGCGCGTTGGCGCAATTGCCTGGACCGCCTGGAGCATGATCTTCGGTGGAGCTGCACTCTTCATCACAGCGATCGCCGACGGTCAATTCGTTGGGCTTGCTGCGCCACCACCGGCCGCCATCTTCGGTCTGGTCTTCTCAACGCTCGGCTCAAGCAGCTTGGCCAACGTCTTGTATTTCACAGCGGTGCCGATTGTTGGTGTCTCGCGCGTCGCTAGCTTCCAGCTCCTAGTGCCGTTCCTCGCTGTCGTCGTCTCCGCCGCTGTGCTCAGCGAGGCCCTCGAGCCGATCCAGGCGTTCGGCGGCGCACTCATCCTTTTGGGCATCTGGGCCGGGCGCCAAACCAGTTCCCCGTTCCGCCGCCGCCTGCGATAGACTCCGTCAGGCTCGTTCGGGAATCCCCGAACGCCCCACCTTGAGTGTTGGAGGGAGAGCGACCAATGGCGACGAAGTTCGTATTCGTCACTGGTGGCGTCACCTCCTCCCTCGGTAAGGGAATCACCGCCGCCTCTGTCGGCCTCCTCCTCAAAGCGCGCGGCCTGCGCATCTCCGTCATCAAGCTCGACCCCTATCTGAACGTTGATCCGGGCACGATGTCGCCGTATCAACACGGCGAGGTCTTCATCACCGATGACGGCGCCGAGACCGACCTCGACCTCGGGCACTACGAGCGCTTCATTGATGTCAATCTCTCCCAGGCCTCCAACGTCACTACGGGGCGCATCTACTCCACCGTGATTGCGCGTGAGCGCCGCGGCGACTACCTCGGCGGCACCGTGCAAGTTATTCCGCACATCACGAATGAGATTAAAGAACGTGTCCTGCGCCTAAGTGGCGACGATGTTGATGTAGTGATCGTTGAGGTCGGCGGCACCGTCGGCGATATTGAGTCACTTCCGTTCATTGAAGCGATTCGGCAGCTCAAGAAGGATGTCGGCCGTGGAAACTCGCTCTATCTGCACGTCACCCTTCTGCCAGAACTGGCCGCCACCGGTGAACTAAAGACGAAGCCAACCCAACACTCAGTGAAGGAGCTGCGCGGCAGCGGCATTCAGCCAGACATCATCATCTTGCGTGCAGATCACCCCGTACCTGATGACGTGCGCGAGAAGATCGCCCTCTTCACCGACGTTGCCGTTGAGGCGGTTGTTCCCGCAACGACGGCGCGCACCATCTATGAGGTTCCACTGCAGTTTGAGAAGTTTGGCCTGGGCGATCTCGTCGTCCGCGAACTTGGCCTTCCGGCAACCACGCCAGACCTCTCGCGCTGGGAGAATCTGGCCGCCGAGATTGTCGCTGAGAAGCCGGCGGTTGAGATCGCAATCGTTGGCAAGTACACCGAACTTCCTGACGCCTACCTCTCGGTTACCGAAGCGCTGCGCCACGCCGGTTGGGCGCACGGCGTTGATGTGCGCGTTCGTTGGGTGAATGCCGAGCGACTCGATGATGCCGAGCCAGCGGTGCTCTCCGCCGAACTAGCAGGCGTGCACGGCATTCTCGTTCCAGGTGGCTACGGCTACCGCGGCATTGAAGGAAAGATTCGCGCAGCGCACATGGCGCGCACCGAGCGCATTCCGTACCTTGGCCTCTGCCTCGGCTTGCAGATTGCAGTGATTGACTTTGCGCGCGAAGCACTCGGCTCAAGCGATGCAAACTCCACTGAGTTCGACATGTTCACCAAGAATCCCGTGATCGACTTCACTCCTGATCAGCGCGGTGTGGAAGAGAAGGGGGGCACACAGCGCCTCGGCCTCTATCCCGCCAAGCTCACGCCAGGGAGCCGCGCGGCAGCCGTCTACGGTGCTGAGGTGGTGTACGAGCGACACCGCCATCGCTTTGAGGTTGCCAACCGCTTCAAGCCACAGCTCGAGGCGGCTGGCATGCGCTTCACCGGCGTCTCGCCCGACAGCCGACTGGTAGAGATCATTGAACTCGCCGACCACCCCTGGTTCGTGGCGAGCCAGTTCCACCCCGAATTCACCAGCCGACCGCTGCGAGCGAACCCACTCTTTGACGGGTTTGTTGGCGCCGCCGTGGCCCTACGCGACGGTCGCCTCGCCTCGTACACCCCACGAATGGTGGGAGTGCGCGATGATGAGGCGGCGCAGGCTGAGCGCACGCGCGCCGTCGAAGCCGCCGCCACGAAGGCGGCAAAGCGCAGCAACGGTTCAAACGCGTAATCGCCCATAATCGGGCTAAGCCATTCAGTAGTTGGGGGACACGATGAAATTCTTCTTGGACACCGCTGACATTGAAGAGATCAAGACCGGCATTAAGTGGGGCGTCGTTGATGGCGTCACCACGAACCCGTCGCTCTACGCAAAGGTTGGCGGCTCGTACGAGGAGATCCTGAAGGAGATCTGCAGCCTTACGAAGGGCCCGGTCTCGGCTGAGGTGATTAGCGATGACGCGGACGGTATGGTCAAAGAGGGTCTCGCCTTTGCGAAGATCGCTCCGAACATCGTCGTCAAGGTTGCTCTCACGACCGCAGGCCTTGAGGCGATTAGCCGCCTCGCCGCCGAGGGGATCAAGACGAACTGCACGCTGATCTTCACCGCGATTCAGGGTCTCATGGCGGCGAAGGCCGGTGCCTCGCTGATCAGCCCATTCGTTGGCCGACTCGACGACATCAACGAAGACGGCATGATCGTGATCCAAGAGCTCGCCGAGATTTTTGCGAATTACGAGGGGCTTGACCATTGCGAGATCCTTGCCGCATCAATCCGCCACCCACGACACGTCACTGAGTCAGCGCTGGCGGGTGCGCACGTTGCGACGATGCCACTCAAGGTGCTCGAGCAGATGACGAAGCACCCACTCACTGATAAGGGGATCGCGATCTTCAAGTCAGACTGGGCAAAGGCAACCTCCGGGAAGTAGTCGCGGGCCCGAATCCGCGGGCTCTTGACGAGCGGCAACGCCTGCCGTAGAGTTCTCGCATCCCCCCCGAACTGCACAGCGAACGCGGCGCAGTTTCGCGTACCGGGGATCTATTCACCCACAGGCAGAGGAAGGTACCCAACTGATATGAACGACGGACGAAACCGCGGCCCACGACGACCACCCCGCCGCGGCGGACCAAATCCAAACTCCATGCGCATGCCGCAGGGCGCGCTCCCGGCTGATGTCGAGGTGCTTTCCGAGGCTGACCTCGCCGCCGAGGGTCTCGTGACGTTTGCTGCACTCGCCAACATGAAGGCGACCGAGCTCATCGCTGCGGCGAAGAACCTCGGCGTCGAGGCTACCCAGCAGGAAGAACTTTCGACTGTCATCCAGCGGATCCTCACGGCGCAGGCCGAAGAGCAGGGTCAGATTTGGGCCGAGGGAATCCTCGAAATCGTTGACGATGGCTACGGCTTCATTCGACGCAATGGCTTGCTTCCAAGCGCCGACGATGTCTACGTTCCGTCACCAATGGTGCGCCGACTCGGCCTGCGCCAGGGCGACACGATCGGCGGCGTTATTCGCGCACCGCGCGAGGGTGAGAAGTTCTGGGGAATGCTCCGCGTCGAGATCATTTCCGGCACCGACCCAGAGTCGGCGCGACGACGGCCGCACTTCGGCGACCTCACACCGATCCACCCAATTGAGCTGATCAACCTCGAGACGGTTCCGTCCAACCTCTCGCAGCGACTGATCAACCTCGTCAATCCGCTTGGCAAAGGGCAGCGCGCCTTGATCGTTTCGCCACCGAAGGCCGGTAAGACGAGCCTGCTGAAGCAGATCGCCCAGGGCGTCACGGCGAACTACCCAGAGATCTCCCTGATGGTCTGCCTCATCGGCGAGCGGCCAGAAGAGGTCACCGACATGCGCCGCTCAGTAAAGGGCGAGGTCATCTCGTCGACCTTTGACGAGCCAACCGAGAATCACACCCATGTTGCCGAGATGGCCCTCGAGATCGCGAAGCGCCGCACCGAGGCCGGTGCCGACGTCGTTGTGCTGCTCGACTCCATTACGCGACTGGCACGCGCCTACAACCTGGCACTCCCACCATCTGGTCGAACGCTCTCGGGCGGTATTGACCCAATTGCGCTCTATCCACCGAAGCGTTTCTTCGGTGCGGCGCGAAAGCTCGAAGAGGGCGGCTCGCTCACCATCATCGGCACCTGCCTCGTCGACACTGGTTCAAAGATGGACGACGTGATCTACGAAGAGTTCAAAGGAACGGGTAACTCCGAACTTGTACTCGACCGCAAGTTGGCCGAGAAGCGCATCTTCCCGGCGATCGACGTACAGCGCTCCGGTACTCGCCGCGAGGAGCTCCTCCTTGACGAGGGGACCCTCAAGATGGTCTGGACCATGCGTCGCATGCTCTCGGCCGTTGGGGCCAACGAGGGGATCGAACTACTCCTGAACCGCATTGCGAAGACGGAGTCGAACGCCCAGTTCCTCGCCTCACTCACGAAGGGAACCGAGGGGTCCAACCCCGCGTAACTCACGCACGAGGCACAGCATGTGCCAGGGTGCCTCGCTCGGTGGCATAGCCGAGGGGTAGACTAAGGCGGAGATCGGAGGCTGGAATGCCAGATGTGAAACGCCAAAAAACGTCTGCCCGTGGATCCATGCATCGCAATGTGCGAGCTGGAAGCCCCTCGTTCCGCCTCGCCGCGGCTATTCGCCGCCGCCTCCTCGCCTTCGGATCCTTCTTGGAACGTAGCGGTGAGCGTGCCATTCGCCTGAGCCTCTTCCGCGCTGGTGAGTTCCTCAAGCACCCACTCCCTCGTCGAATTCGTGTTCATCCCACTCTTGCCACCCGCACGACCGGAATCGCGGTAGCGGCTATCGCCCATAAGGTCACCCCAGTGCTCGAAGAGCGCGGCATCCTTCGGTCACTCCGCCGCCGCCGCCGTTCACTCGACTCTGGGCTACGTAATCTCGGTCGCGAACCAGAGCGAGCGATGCCTGTGGTGATCGCGGGGCTCTTGAGCGTGGCGATTATTGCGAGCCTCCTCCCAGGGCCAACTGTTGACGTTCGCACGCAAGCGCTGAACGACGGGGGTATGAGCGTCGGTATGAGCGCTGAGCTTGAGCAGACGTTTACGACGGAGTGGGGCGGAACGGAAAGCCCAGACCGCTTCGCCTCAGATGGCATCACCGATAACTTCGCCGTGAGCGACGGGGTACTCATTGGAGAGATCGCGACAGAGAGCACCTTTTCAATGCGCGCTACAGAGGTTATTGCGCAGTCCTCTGACCCAGTGGTGGCGACATCGGCAGCGGACGGTCCAATCTTCCTTGACGATGGAACCCTTGAGCTCCCAGCCGCCATTGATATCGTTGTCGCCGACGGTCGTGACCACGTCATCATCCATGTGGTTGCCCGTGGTGAGACCCTTGCCGCGATTGCAAAACGCTACAAGATCTCCTCTATGGAGCTGATCTGGTCCAACGGCCTGCAGTCTGCTGCCAACCCACCAGTCGGAAAGCGTCTTCGCGTTCCTGATACGCGTGGCATCATCGTTACGGTGCGTGAACACGAGACACTTAAGTCAATCGCGTCAAAGTATCGTGTCACACCGTCAAGCATTCGCACCTATAACAAGCTGAAGACGGCAGACCTTGTGCTGGGCATGATCCTGGTTCTTCCTGGGGGTCGCGGCGCAGCGCTCCCGACCTACACCACTGGTGGCCAAACTGGGTACACTGGACCTATACCGTCGGTGTACAGCGGTTTGAAGTTCCGCTATCCAGTGCCAGGCGGTCGCTTTGTACGCGGCCTATCGCGTACGCACTTCGGCATGGATATCTCACAGGGCTCTGGAAGCCCTACTGTGGCTGCTGCAGATGGTGTCGTTGTGCTGACTGGCTGGCGGAACAACTGTGGTGGTAACCAAATCGTAATCGCACATGGATCAAATCTCTATACGGGCTACTACCATCTATCAGGAATCAGCGTGAGCACCGGACAAAAGGTGACGCGTGGAACTCGCATTGGTCGCATTGGACAAACAGGCTGCGCGACGGGTCCCCATCTGCACTTCTCCGTCTCTCGTGGGTTCCCGCTTGCTCGTGGCTCCGTGTTCTACGACCCAGCGCGCTTCCTTCCCTAAACAATGTTTCTTGATGTTGTAGAGATCCACCTCGCTGCAGGGCGCGGCGGAGACGGTGCATCAACGATGCGTCGCGAGTCGCATGTGCCGCGCGGTGGCCCGGATGGGGGCGACGGTGGTCGGGGCGGCAGCATCTATGTGACAGTCGATACCGGGCAGACCACCTTGCGCGACTTTGAGGTCAAACGTCGCTACGTCGCTGGCGATGCGAGTGGCGGCGGAAACAAGACGTCGCACGGCAAAGCTGGGCGCGACCTAGTCATTGGGGTGCCACCGGGCACGGCAATCTTCGATGCGAAGAGCGGCGATCTCATTGCCGACCTCGTCTCGCGCGAGCAGCATGTGCTGTTGGTGCGCGGCGGCCGCGGCGGCCTTGGTAATGCGCACTTCACCACGGCAACCCACCAGGCGCCGCGACACGCACAGAAAGGGGAGCCTGGTGAGCTGCGCGACGTGCGATTTGAACTACGCCTCATTGCGGACGTTGGCCTCGTTGGGCTGCCTAATGCTGGAAAGTCCACTCTGCTCGCGGCACTCACGGCGGCACAGCCAAAGATTGGCGACTACGCCTTCACCACCCTTGAGCCAAACCTTGGCGTGCTCGAACTTGGCATTGACGATGGTCGCCGGCCGACGATCGCCGATCTACCAGGACTGATCGAGGGGGCGTCGATCGGCGCGGGTCTCGGCTTCGCCTTCTTGCGACATGCCTCGCGAACGCGCGTGCTGGTGCACGTGGTCGACGCGTCTGCCCCCGACCCAGTACGAGACGCGGCAATCATTCGCACGGAGCTTGAGGCGCACAATCCGGCGCTGCTTGAGAAGACCACCCTGATTGCCCTCAATAAACTGGATCGACCCGAGGCGAAGGAGCGCGAGGCGGAACTTACCGCAGCGTTCCGCGAGCTCGGCTTGCACGTGCTGCCGATCTCGGCGGCGGGCGGCGAGCGCGGTGAGGGGATCACTGCGCTGCGCGATGCCCTGGCAGACCTTCTCCCTGATGCAGAGACCCTCTCATACCCGGCTGAGCCCGCCGGCGTGGTGGTGCACCGCATCAATCCGATCGCCTCGGTTGGCTTTGAGGTTAGCCGTGAGGGCGAGGGCTTCCGCGTTCGCGGGAAGGCAATCGAGCGGCTCGTACATCAGACCGACTTTGCTCGCGATGAATCTGCGGAGCGATTCCAGCATGAGCTTGCGCGACAGGGGATTGAATCTGCGCTGCGAAAGGCCGGCTGCCGCAGTGGCGACACGGTCATGATCGGTGAGCTCTCACTCGAGTGGGATGACCCAGACGACGCATCGCTACTCAACGCGGCGGAAGAGGCTGAGGCGCTGGAGCTTGATGGTGTGCTCTTGGCCACAACACCGAACAACGACGGGGAGAGCGAAGGGTGAGCGGGATCGGAATTCTCGGCGGAACGTTCGACCCAATCCACGATGGTCACCTTGCCCTCGGACAGGCCGCCTACGAGCTGCTGAAACTTGACCAGGTGCTCTTTGTTCCCGCCGCGCGGCCTCCGCACAAGGTTGCCGATCGTGTCACCGATCCTGAGATTCGTTGCCGAATGGTTCAACTCGCGATTGCTGGGAACCCAGCATTTGAGTTGAGCCGCTTGGAGATTGATCGGCCTGGACTCTCGTTCACGATTGACACGCTTCGGGCGATCACGGCGGAGCGGCGCGCGGGTGGTGCCGGGCCAGAGCTCACACTGATCCTCTCCGTAGAGTCACTCCTCGGATTCAATGAGTGGGAGGATGCAATCGGAATCCTCGATCTGGCACGAGTCGCAGCACTGCCACGACCTGGCACGCCAACCCCAGACCGAGCCTGGCTTACGCGTCACTTCCCAGGTCGCGAAGATCGCTTCCTCTATCTTGATGGCTTCCACCTCTCGCACGCCTCTCGGGAGTTGCGCGCGTTGGCTGCGCGTGGTCGATCGCTGCGCTATCTCGTCCCCGACGCTGTTGCCGATTTCATCCGAGATGAAGGGCTCTACCGCGGTCGACCCGAACTGGTGCTAGAGCGCCCAGTTGAAGTGGAAGATGTCCCTGTTGATCCTGCCTCGTAATCGCGCAACCGTTAGTGCGGTACGCTGAGGTCATGTCAACCAAACAGCAAACAGCCATTGAGCCACACGACCTTGCGCGAAAGGTTGCCCTCCTTGCGGAAGAGAAGAAGGCGGCCGACATCCTTGTGCTTGACGTGAGTAGCCTCACTACCGTTACCGAGGCGTTTGTGATCTGCACCGGTGGCTCTGAGCCACAGCTTGCCGCCATCACCGAGAGCATCGTCAGCGGCATGGCCGAAGAGGGCATCACCCCGGCTCACCGTCATCGCGCCGTTGCCTCGCACTGGATCGTCTTGGACTACGGCAGTGTGATCGTGCACATCTTCACGCCGCCAGAGCGCGACTTTTACAAGCTTGAACAGCTTTGGTCTGATGCGAAGGTGCTCGTCCGAATCCAGTAGCGCTACTTCGGGAGCAGGCTCTTCACGATTCGATTGATGTCGCTCTGCCGTGGGCGCCAACCCAGTTGACTCTGCGCCCGCGAGACGTCAGCCACGAGGCGAGGCGGATCGCCGGCACGACGGGGGTGTTCTTGCACCTCAATGTGCGCTCCGGAGGCCTTCTCAATTGCCTTGATCGCCTCGCGAATGCTTGTGCCCGCACCGCTCCCAATGTTCAGGGCGGTGAATCCGCGGCCCCCTTCAACGGCAACCTTTTCAGTCGCAGCAACGTGCGCTGCCGCAACGTCAGCAACGTGCACATAGTCACGGATGGCGGTGCGATCCGGTGTGGTGTAGTCGCTCCCATACAGTTCAAACGGCACCCCAGTTTGGGCTGCGTTCATGAGGCGTGGCAGCAGGTGCGTCTCTGGTTGATGGCGCTCAGAAACCTGCTCTGTTGCACCCGCCACATTGAAGTAGCGCAACGCGATCGCAGTGAGTTCATGCGCTGCGGCGTAGGCGCGGAGCACCTGCTCGAAAGCGGCCTTCGTAGCCCCATACGGGTTGACTGGTGAAAGCGGGAGCTCCTCATGGAGCACGTTCGATGAAGAGGTGCCATACACCGCAGCGCTGGAAGAGAAGATCAGGCGCTTTACACCAACGGCAACCGCCGCGTCGAGCAGAGCGATGCTGCCGACGAGGTTCGTCTTGAAGTACCGCTCTGGCTGCGCCACGCTCTCGGCAACGATGCTCAGCGCGCCAATATGCAAGATCGTGTCAATTCGGGCGTCGCGCAGCAGGCTCTGCATGCGATCTCCATCGGCGAAGCTACCCACAACCGAGGAGGCCTCATTTGGGATCGTGTCGGCGTGCCCCGTAGAGAGGTCATCAAGGATGACAACACGATGTCCAGCGGCGATCAGGGCATTGGCGCTTGCAGCGCCGATGTACCCAGCCCCACCAGTTACCAAAATCGTACGTTGCTCGAGCGTCATACCGAGAGTTTACGCGATGGAATCTCGCCCCTCGTCTGCGACGATCCTCTCGCTCCAAGTGAGGAGATCACCTTCGGTGTTCACCACGCGGCGATGAGCCACGTCATCAACGAGTCGCGCGAGGAGTGCGGCGACCCACGGTCCCGGCGTGCGACCGAGGTGCGCCACCAGCTGATCGCCGCCAATGGCGAGATCACTCGCTGTTGCGGGGAGCTGCTCCTCATCGGCCTGAACGCAGGCGTGAAGGAGCGCGGCGGCGGCGCTACCAGCCCGGCCAGTGGCAACGCGGCGACGAAGCTGCCGTGCGGCGTCTCGGGGATCGCCGGTGGCGGCGGCGGCCACGATGCGGAGTGCTACCCCATCAACGTGACCTCGCTCGGCCGCGTTCTCCGCAGCGGCAACGGCGCGATCAAGGGTGCGAATATGCTGGATTGCGGCAATCGTTGCTCGTGGTCGACGCCACGATTCAAGGAGTGCTGCCACATCTTCGTCGTCGGCGATCGGCAGAAGGAGCTCACTCATGCGCCCCAGGGGATCAGGCGCATCGGGGAGCGCATCGCCGCCGATAGACTCAACGCGCGTGCCAACCCCAGTGCTCCATTCTGCCGCAAGCGCGGGTGCGATAGCCGCAAATATTCCGAGATCTGCAGCAAGCTGCAACGCGCGCGCGGGGCGCGCAGCGGCAAGGATCCCCTCGATCTCTGCGCCGATTCGTTCGCCAGAGAGGCGTGCAGTCAGAGGGGCATCGCGCTTGATTGCTGTCGCGGTTCCTTGTTCAACCGTTAGGTTGAAGCGTGCAACAAACCGAATCGCGCGCAGTATGCGCAGCGCATCTTCAATGAATCGTTCGGCCGGATCTCCAACCGCGCGCAGCAAACCGCTGGCTAGATCCTCAGTACCGCCATGGGGATCAACGATCGCGCCGTCGGCGACTGGATCGGCGCGTCGACTCGCCTCAGGGGCGAGACCAAACGCGATCGCGTTGATCGTGAAGTCTCTGCGCGCGAGGTCACCATTGATACGCGGGAGGAAGGTGACCTCGTCGGGGCGACGGGAGTCGCTGCTACCGCTATCGGCGCGGAAGGTGGTGATCTCACGAACCACTCCGTGGCCCGTGGGAACACCAACGGTGCCGAACCGATTCTCGTAGGTGGCGCTCGGAAAGAGTGCACGCAGCTGGTCTGGTGTCGCCTCTGTGGCGAGATCCCAATCGGCAGGGACTCGCCCAGCAATCACATCGCGAACGGCACCGCCGACAACATAGGCGCCATATCCCGCTGTGCGAAGTGCGCGCAGTAGATCGGCAACGTCTCGAGGGATGGCGGCGCGAACCGCCGCCGCGGGGGTCACGCGCCGCTGGCCGCGGCGCTATCAGAGATAAAGAGGAAGTCGCGCCACGCCGAGTAGGCATCGTGTCGAAGGTACGGCAGGAAGACGGCGTACACGTCACAGCGTGGCTCGTACGGTTTGCGTCGTAGTTGGAGACCAGCAGCTTCGGGGAGGCGGTCACCCTTGCGGTGGTTACAGGCCATGCAGGCGGTTACCAGGTTCTCCCAGGTCCAGGTATCGCCACCGCGGCTCTTCGGCACGATGTGATCGATCGTCAGAGAGACGCCGGTCCGACCGCAGTACTGGCAAGCGTGACCATCGCGCGCAAAGATCTCTTTGCGGCTCAACTTGGCGCGCGGACGTGGTCGGCGCACGCGGTGGCGGAGGCGCACCACCGAGGGTGCGGTCCAGCTGCGCGATGCGCTGCGGATCGGATCGCCTTCGGCGAGGATCTCGGCCTTGCCCCCTAAGACCAGTCGGAAGGCACGCGGCAGGGAGGCGACGTTGAGCGGTTCGTAGTCCTGATTCAGAACGAGAACTTCGCTGTTCATATGATCGCGATCGTAGCAGGGGGGCTCCGCCCGCTGCGCCGCCGTTTAGCCCTGTGGGGTGGGGACGGTGTGCGAGAATAGGGGCATGCCAGCACCAAAGCGCGCCAAGACGTCAACCTGGGCCACGAAGAGCGGCCTCGCCCAAATGCTCAAGGGCGGCGTGATCATGGACGTCGTCAATCCGGCAGAGGCGAAGATCGCCGAAGAGGCTGGCGCCGTTGCGGTAATGGCCCTAGAGCGCGTCCCTTCGGACATTCGTCGCGACGGTGGCGTTGCCCGCATGAGCGACCCCGACATGATCAAGGGAATCCAGGCCGCCGTATCCATCCCAGTTATGGCGAAGGCGCGCATTGGACATGAGAGCGAGGCGCGCATCCTTGAGGCACTCGACGTTGACTACATCGACGAGTCCGAGGTGCTCACCCCCGCCGATGATCGTTACCACCTCAACAAGCACGACTTCAAGGTGCCGTTCGTCTGCGGCTGCAAGGATCTCGGTGAGGCCCTCCGACGCATCAACGAG
>Ga0315901_10004224_pt1 | contig 18039 bp, 14 predicted proteins | sample LakEriMetagenome_10_FD_203761 | JGI IMG/M metagenome (GOLD analysis project Ga0315901, IMG submission 203761) | Freshwater fungal communities from buoy surface, Lake Erie, Ohio, United States - Buoy 2 MA116 | ecosystem: Environmental > Aquatic > Freshwater > Lake | place: USA: Lake Erie, Ohio...
GGTGGCGTCCTCGAAGCGGCCGTCCTCGCGGATCAGGCGCACCTGGTAGGGGCTGTTGTCGAGGACGGTCTCGTCGACGTCGACGATGACGGCCGGCGGCAGACCGGCGACCGGCGCGATGCGGTCGGTGGGCGACAGGGCATCCCACGAGGCATCGGCGATGGCGGCATCGAGCAGGCGCTCGGCGCTGCGCCAGGCCTGCCGGTGCGCCATCCGCGCCTCGACCGAGGACTGCACCCAGGCCGTGGCATTCAGGTTGTCGTGCGCCGGCACGGCCGGCTCGGAAGCGACGGGCTGCGGCGCGGGCGCGGCCGCGGGCGCTTCGGCCACGGTCTGGCAACCGGCAAGGGCCGCGGACAGGGCGAGGACGAGGGCGGCGGAGCGAAGACGGGTCATGGCGGGGCGCTGGCGGAGTCGGATCGAAGGGAGGGCCGGAGTCTAGCGGCGGTGTCGTGGCGGCTTCGTGGCGGGGCGCGTCGGGCCGTTCAGCCGAGCGGCAAGGGCGCCTGCATCGGGTCGATGTGGCCTTCGCCGGCCATGATCTTCTTGAATTCACCGCGCGACACGGAGACGTAGCGGTCATTGCCACCGATCTCGACCTGCGGGCCGTCGGTCACGGCATGGCCGTGCTCGTCGACGCGCACCACCATCGTCGCCTTGCGGCCGGTGTGGCAGATGGTCTTGATCTCGACCAGGTTGTCGGCCCAGGCCAGCAGGTACTGGCTGCCCTCGAAGAGCTCGCCGCGGAAATCGGTGCGCAGGCCATAGGCCAGCACGGGCACATTCAAGGCGTCGACGATCTCGGTGAGCTGCCACACCTGCGCTTTGGACAGGAACTGCGCCTCATCGACCAGCACGCAGCCCAGCGGCCCGCGCGCCGCCACGTCGTCGCGGGCGAGGCGCTCGAGGTCGTCGTCGCGGGTGAACACCGTGCCCTTCGCCTGCAGGCCGATGCGCGAGGCGACGACACCCTCGCCGGCGCGGGTGTCCAGGCGCGGCGTGAGGATGAGCGTGCGCATCCCGCGCTCGTGGTAGTTGTGCGCGCTTTGCAGCAGCGTGGTGGTCTTCCCGGCGTTCATCGCCGAGTAGTAGAAGTAGAGTTTGGCCATGCGCCCATTCTACTGGCGCGGGGCCTCCGCCGATTCCGACGGCTCCGCCGCTGCCACGGGGCCGACATCCACCGTGCCCGAACCCATGCGCTTCCAGTCCTCGTCCTGCCAGGCCCAGTACTGGCGAGGATTCCAGTAGCGCTCGTTGTAGACCGTCTCCGCATCGATACGCCGGCTTCCGCCGGGGGTCGAGATCTCGATGGCCAAGCTGCCGACGAATCCAACCCGGCTGCCCGTGACGTTGCGGCGCGCCACCTCCATGCGCCGCTCGAGACGGCGCTTGGCGACGGCGTCGCCATACTCGGCCCAGAGCGGGCGGTTCAGCGACAGCGCGCGCGCCCGCTCTTCGGGCGACATCTCCTGCCAGTACAGCTCGCGGAACAGGGCGAACGCCGGGTAATTGCGCTCGGAGGCGACCTCCATCCAGGCGTAGGCCAAGGGGCGGTCCTGGGTCACGCCGCGCCCCTCCCACAACATCTCGGCGACCATGCCCTGCGACGGCTTGTCGGCGAAGCGCGCGGCCTTCCGGAAGTGCCGGTGGGCATCGATCAGGGCGCCGGCCTCCAGAGCGGCCATGCCATAGCGCCGGTAGCGGAGGTCGGGATGGCCATCGAGGAAGATACTCGACGCCAGCACCCACGGGTCTTCGTCGACGGTTTGCTTGCGGGCGGCCTCGGCGTTCAGCGCCGCCGCGTCCGCGGCGAGATCGGCCGGATCAACGGCCGCTGCAACGTCGGCCGCGCCCGCCACGACGGGCAGGACGGCGAGAAGAAGGGCTGGCAGGCCTCGGCGGAAGTGGGGGGATAGAGGCACGGGCATCGACCATCGCTTGGGGGACAGCCGCCAGTCTGGTCGTTCCACCGTGCCGGACGCGTGACCCGGAAGTCATTGCCGTCGCCGTGGGGCACCCGCCCTGCGACAATGGGGGCCAGTCGTTTCCCCGCTTGATCCCCATGTCCCTCAACGCCCCGCAGCGCGAAGCCGTGCTGTACACGCAGGGCCCGCTGCTCGTGCTCGCCGGCGCCGGCTCCGGCAAGACCCGCGTCATCACCGAGAAGATCGCCCACCTCATCGCGAGCGGTCAGCGCGAGGCGCGGCACATCGCGGCCATCACCTTCACCAACAAGTCGGCGAAGGAGATGAAGGAGCGCGTGGCGAAGCGGGTGCGCGGCGACGCGGCGGAAGGCCTCACGATCAGCACGTTCCACGCGCTCGGCCTGCGCTTCCTGCAACAGGAAGCCGGCCGCGCCGGCTTGAAGCGCGGCTTCTCGGTGTTCGACAGCGATGACCAGATGGGCATCGTCAAGGACCTGATGCCGCCGGGCACCAAGAACGACGTGCTGGAGCGCCTGCGCGGCCTCGTCTCTCGCGCGAAGAACGAGGCGCTGAGCCCCGAGCAGGCGATGGAACTCGCCAAATCCGCCGTCGAGCGCGAGGCGGCGAACCTCTACGCGAAGTACCAGCAGCGCCTCGCCGCGTTCAACGCGGTGGATTTCGACGACCTGATCCGCCTGCCGGTGACGATGCTGGAGGCCGACCCCGATTTCGCCGCCGGCTGGCGCGAACGCCTGCGCTACCTGCTGGTCGACGAGTGCCAGGACACCAATGGCGCGCAATACCGGCTGCTGAAGCAGTTGGCCGGGCCGAAGGGCAGCTTCACCTGCGTGGGCGACGACGACCAGAGCATCTACGCCTGGCGCGGCGCGCAGCCGGAGAACCTCAACCTGCTCGGCAGTGACTATCCCGCGCTGAAGATCATCAAGCTCGAGCAGAACTACCGCTGCGGTGCGCGCATCCTGCGGCTGGCGAACACGCTGATCGCCAACAACCCGCACGAGCACCTGAAGACGCTGTGGAGCGACCAGCGCGAGGGTGACAAGGTCAAGGTGTGGCGCTGCGAGAACAACGAGCACGAAGCCGACCGCGTCGCCGCCGAGATCGACTACCTCAACAAGGCCAAGGAGATCCCCTTTGGTGAGTTCGCGGTGCTCTTCCGCGGCAACCACCAGAGCCGCGCGCTGGAGAAGTCGCTGCAGCTGCTGCGGATTCCGTATCACCTGACAGGCGGTACGGCTTTCCTCGAGCGCGCGGAAGTGAAGGACGCGCTGGCCTGGCTGCGCCTCGTCGCGAACGCCGATGACGATGCCGCCTTCCTGCGCTCGGTGGCCTCGCCGGCCCGCGGCATCGGCGGCACGTCGCTGGCGCGACTCGCGGAGCTGGCGCAGCAGCACCACTTGTCGCTGGACGGCGCGGCGCGCCAGATGTCGATCCTCAAGCAGCTGCAGCCACGCATCGCGGCCGCGTTGGGCGAGTTCACCGGGATCGTCGATCGGCTTCGCGATGACGCCGAGCGCATGCCGGCGAAGGATCTCGTGCTCGCGCTCGCGGAACGCAGCGGCATGCTCGAGGCCTTCCGCGCGATGAGCAAGGACAAGGCCGGCTACGAGCGCCGCAAGGCGAATCTTGATGAGCTGGCGGATTGGTTCGACGGCCCGAAGAGCAGCGTCGGAGATCTCGCCGCGCAGATGATGCTGCTCAGCCACGCCGATCGCGGCGAGCCCGGCAATGCGGTGCGGCTGATGAGCCTGCACGCCAGCAAGGGCCTCGAGTTCCGCGCCGTGTTCCTCGTTGGACTCGAGGACGGCACCCTGCCGCACGAGGCCAGCATGGAAGAGGGCCGCATCGACGAGGAGCGCCGACTGCTCTACGTCGGCATCACCCGCGCCAAGGAGCACCTCGTGCTCTCGCACTCGCTGGAAACCAAGCGCTGGGGCGACACGATCAAGCTGCAGCCCAGCCGCTTTCTCGACGAGCTGCCGCAAAGCGACCTCCAGCGCGACGGCGCCGATCCGGAGGCCGAGGCCGAATCCAAGAAGCAGCGCGGCCGCGCCCACCTCGCGGCCATGGCGGCGCTGTTCGACGCGCCGAAATAGCTGCCGGCGCGATCAGCCCGTCAACGCTGGCAGCGCGGGCACCACACCGTGGCGCGCTGCCCCAGCCTCTGGCCCTTCAGCGCCGTGCCGCAGACCTTGCAGGCCTCGCCCTCACGGCCGTAGACGAACAACTCTTGCTCGAAGTAGCCGGGCAGGCCATCGGGGTTGAGGAAATCACGCAGCGTGGTACCGCCGCGCTCGATCGCGTGCCCGAGGATGCGCTTCACGGCGGCGGCGAGGCGGTCGTAGCGCTCCCGCGTGACGCGGCCGGCCGGCGTCGTGGGCCGGATGCCGGCCTCGAACAGGGCTTCCGCGGCGTAGATGTTGCCGACGCCGACCACGACGGCCTGATCCATCACGAAGGTCTTCACGGAGGCCTTCTTGCCGCGCGACGCCACGAACAGTGTGTCGCCGCTGAACGCGTCGGACAGCGGCTCGGGGCCGAGGCCGGCGAGCAGCTCATGCACTTCGCCGGGCGGTTGCCAGAGCAGGCAACCGAAACGGCGCGGGTCAGTGAAGCGAAGCACGCGGCCGTCGTCGAGGCCGAGATCGACGTGGTCGTGCGGCCCGAGCGGCGCCGACGCCGGCAGGACCCGCATCACCCCGCTCATGCCGAGGTGCCAGAGCGCGCTGCCCGCCGCCGTGTGCGTGAGCAGGTACTTCGCACGGCGCTCGACGGCCTCGATGCGTTGGCCGGGAAGGCATTCGCGCACGTCTGCGGGGATCGGCCAGCGGAGGTCGGGCCGGCGCAGGGTGACGCCGGTGACGCGACGACCTTCCAGATGCGGCGCAAGGCCGCGCCGCGTGGTCTCGACTTCGGGCAGTTCAGGCATCGGCGGCGGACGTGTGAAAGAGGGTCGCAGTGTAGGCCCGGCGGCCCGCCTCGCATTGCGGTACCTCCGGGGCGGCCTTACGCTCCGCCCTCACCCTGGGAAGCCCGATGGACACCAGCCCCGACGACGCCCAGCGAAGGATCGTCCAGAACGCGGCGCACATGCGCCTGCTCGGGCTTTGGCTGGTCCTCCTTCCGGTCGCGGTGGTCCTGTACGAGCTTCAGGCACCGGCGATCATGTGGGCCCTCGCCGCCGCGAACGTTCTCGTCTGGCCCTGGGTGGCGCGCCGGATGGCGCTCAACCATCCGCAACCGCTGGCCATGGAACGCCGCAACCTGCTCATCGACTCGCTGATGGCCGGCCTGTGGGTCGCGCTGATGCAGTTCAACGCCGTGCCGTCGCTGATGCTCGCCTCCATCATCCTGATGGACAAGTTCGCCTTCGGTGGGCCGCGGCTCGCCTTGCGCTGCGGACTCGTCTTCCTCGCTTCCGCCGCCGCCGTGGCGGCGCTGGGCGAGTTCGCCTTCGCGCCCGAAAGCTCCTGGGCGGCCATCGGCGCCACGGCGCCGGCGTTGTTGGCCTACCCCTCCGCCATCGCGTTCTCGGCATGGCGCCTCTCGCAACAGCTTGGCGGCCATCGCCGGGCGCTGGCCTCGCTGGTGCGCACCGATCCGCTCACCGGGGTGGCGAACCCACGGGCCCTGCAGGAGGCGACCGAGCACGAGTTCCGCCGCTTCCGCCGCAGTGGCCACCGCGCCAGCTTCATGGTGGTTGACGTCGATCGTTTCCGCCTGCTCAACGACGTGCACGGCCGCGCCGCCGGCGACGCCGCGCTGCAGGCCATCGCCGCGGTGCTGCGCAAGACCCTGCGCGACACCGACACCTGCGGCCGCCTCGGCGGCGATCGCTTCGGCATGGTGCTCACGGATGCCAGTGGCAGCGGCGTCGGCGAGCTGGCCGAGCGCCTGCGCCATGCCCTGGCCGAGCGCCTGCTGCATGACGCGAGCGGCGCCCATCCCACCGTGAGCATCGGCTACGCCCAGATCGACGCCGGCATGCTCACGAGCACGCAGTGGATCGCCGCCGCCGAGTCGGCGCTGCGCGCCGCGAAATCGGCGGGGCGCAATCGCAGCATGTCGGCACCGGCCTTCGGCAGCCCCAACCCATGATCGCCACCTGCCGTCGCGCCGCCGCACTGATGCTCATTGGGCTCGGCATCGGGACGGCGTTGGCCGCGGCCCCGACTCCGGCGCAGTTGCAAGCACTGCAGGCCCTGCGCCTGAGCGATCCGAACACCTTCCTCGCGCAGCTGCGGGCCGTCGAGGCCGGGCCACCGCCCACCGACCTGCTGCTCCGCGACCAGCTCGCACTGCTCAGCGCCCAGGCCTTGGCGCTCGAATCCCGCTTCCCCGAGGCGCTGCAGCGCGCCGATCGGCTGGCCCGAGAAGCCGCCGACGAAGGGACCCGCCTGCGTGCCGCGGCCCTTGCGGTCAACGTGCAGGCCGCGAGCCGCGAATTCCTCGACGGGCAGAAGCGGCTCGAGGCCCTGCTCGCCAAGGTCGAGCCCCTGCCCGACAGCGCCGTGCGCCGGCACATCGACCTCGTCGCCGCCGTGTTCTACAACCAGCTGTCGCAGTCCGAGATCGCCCTGCGCCACGCCGATCGGGTGCTCGCCGGCAACGCCGCGCCCGTGGAGCGGTGCACGGCCACCGTCCAAGTGCTGGAAGCGCGGCTGACCCGCGCTGCGCACCAGCTCGACGACGGCGAGTTCGACGCCGTGTCGGCCCTTTGCGCGGGTGGCAGTACGGTGGTTTCGGCCCGCTACGTGGATGTCCTCCGGGCTCGCTGGTGGATCGCACGGGGCGAGGCCGGACGCGCCGTGGCCCACCTGCAAGCGCAGATGGCCGCCTTGCAGGCCATCGGCTACGAGCCGCTGCTCGCCGAGGCCCACGCGGAGTTCGCGGAAGCCCTCAAGGCCACGGGGCGGTTGGACGAAGCGCAGGCGCAGACCGACGCCTTGCTCGCGCTCAGCGCCGGCCTGCCCAGCGGCCTGCCCCTGCTCTCCGCGCGCCGCACGCGCTACGAAATCGCGCTGGCCCGCGGCGATGACCGGGTGGCCCTGGGCGAACTGCAGGCGGTGCTCACGGCGGAGCGCGCCTATGAGGACGAGGTGCGGCACCTGCTGGCCGCCTACGAGGCCGGGCGGCAGGAATCCCTCGCCCGCCAGCAGGCCCTGGCCCTGGTCGAGCAGCGCAACGCGCAACTGGTGCTGGATGCGCGACACAGCGAACGCACCACCACCTTCTTCACGCTGCTGGCGGCGCCGCTGGGCCTCGCCTTCATCGCCCTGCTGGCCTGGACCTGGCATTCGCGTCGACTGCGCCGCCGGCACCGCGAGCGCCTCGAGGTCGACCCGCTGACGACGCTGTGGACGCGCCAGCACTTCTCCCAGCAGGCGGCCGCGGCCCTGGCCGCGGCGGAACGCCGGGCGCAGCCGATGGCGCTGGTGCTTTTCGACCTCGACCACTTCTCGCAAGTGAACTCGCAGCACGGCCACCTCTCCGGCGACGCGCTGTTGGCCGCGGTCGGAGCCGCGCTCGCCCGCCTGCAGGAGCCCGGCCGCCATTTCGGCCGCCTCGGCGGCGAGGAATTCGCGGTGCTGCTGCCGGGCGCAGGCCTCGATGAGGGCCTGGCGTTCGCCGAGCGTTGCCGCAGCGCCATCGCCGCGGCCCGCGCCACCGCCTACGACGGCCGCGCCGCGCTGGCCATCACGGCGAGTTTCGGGGTGGTCTCGACCACCGCCGCGGGCTATCGCCTGCGCGACCTGCTGGCGAACGCCGACCAGGCGCTCTACCGCGCCAAGGGCGCGGGGCGGAACCGCGTGGCGGCCGCGGTGGTGGTGCCGGTGGATGGCAGCGAGGCCCCGGCGTGAGCCGATGCCTCCCGCTGGCCGTCGTGCTGGCGCTGGCACCGGGGCTGGCCTCGGCCACGCCAACCACCTATGCCGCGGGCCCGGGCGAATTGATGCAGCGCTTCGATGCCGACGGCAGCGGCGGCGTCGACGAGTCGGAGTACGTCGCCTACCTGTCGGTCGGCTTCCGCGCCCGCGACACCGACGGCAATGGCGTGCTCGAAGGCGAGGAACTGCCACCGGGCGCGAAGCCCATCCTGCGCGCCGACAACGAGACGCGCCTGCGCCGGCAGTTCGCGCGCCAGGACGCGAACGCCAACGGCACCCTCGATGCCCGGGAGCTGCTCGCGCCGCCCCGAGGATGAATCGGAGCGCCGTGCTGGCGTGAGCGGCGCGCGATTGTCGCGCCGGCATGACGATCCGTTGCGGTGCGGGGGCTGCGCCCGAGGGCACGCGGACGGAGGATGCCCGCCATCGCCGGACCGACCGGCTTCCGCATCGAGGAAAGCACCATGATCACCCCCCGCCCCGGCCAAGAGCGCGGCCGCGCCTCGCACGGCTGGCTGCACAGCTTCCACAGCTTTTCCTTCGCCGACTATTTCGACCCGAAGCACGTGCAGTTCGGCCCGCTGCGCGTCATCAACGAGGACCGCATCGCCGCCGGCACCGGTTTCGGCAAGCACGGCCACCGCGACATGGAGATCGTCAGCTACGTGCTCGACGGCGCGTTGGCGCACGAGGATTCCATGGGCAACCGAGCCAGCATCGTTCCGGGCGAAGTGCAGCGCATGAGCGCGGGCACCGGCGTACTGCACTCGGAGTTCAACCACAACCCGAGCGGCGAGACGCATTTCCTGCAGATCTGGATCCTCCCGGACCAAGCCGGCATCGCCCCGGGCTACGAGCAGAAGATGTTCACGGCCGAAGAGAAGCGCGGCCGCCTGCGCCTGGTGCTGAGCCCGGACGGCGCCGAGGGTTCGGTGCGGATCCAGCAGCAGGCGCGGATGTATGCCGGACTGTTCGACGGCGACGAGAGCGCCAGGCTGCCTCTGGCACCGGACCGGCTCGGCTACGTGCACCTCGCGCGCGGCGCGGCCAAGGTCAACGGCCACGTGCTGCGCGCCGGCGACGCGCTCAAGTTCGAGGGCGAATCCACCGTCGACATCGAAGCCGGCGACGGCGCCGAGATGCTGGTGTTCGACCTGCCGCGGGGCTGAGGTCGCCGCCTGCCGCCTGCCGCCACCTATCGACGTCCGGGGCCGGTGGGCACACTGGCCTGCATGCCAACCCTCGCAGTGGATGCCACGGCGCTGCCCTCGCCGCCCTTCCGCCTCCGCCCGTTCGCCGAGAGCGACCTGGCGCTGTACGCCGCGCTCTTCACCGACGCCCAGGTGATGCAGGCGGTGGGCGCGCCGTTCGCACCGGACCGCGCCGCGCGCGCGGCCGTGGCCTCCCTGCGCCATCAGGGCGATGCCGGGGGGCGGTTCCGGCATTGGATCATCGAACATCCCCAGGGCACGGCCGGGCTGCTGGGCCTCGCGCTTCGGGGCGAGGCTTGGCGCGGTGGCGAGGCCGAGTTGGGCGTGCTGCTGTGGCCGGCGTGGCAGGCGCGCGGGGCGGCCACGGCCGCGATCACGGCCGTCCGACCCTGGGCGTTCGAAGCCGCGGGCCTTGCGGCCCTCACCTGCCACCATGCCGAAGGCCATGCCGGCGCCGCGGCCCTCATGGCCCGGGTCGGGTTCCGGCGCTGCGCGGCGCGCGCCGATTCGCCGCTGCCGCTCGGCTGGGAGTGCCGCGCGGGCGCGGCCTCCACCCGCCCGGAGCACGCGCCGCTCGGCTAGGCTCACGGCTTCGCCGTCCATGCCAGCGCCATGCCCATCGCCACGCCGCCCACTGCCCCCCTCGGCCACCTGGCCTGCGTCGGCCTCGGCATGATGCTGGGCGCCCACCTCACGCCGCGCTCGCGCGGTTGGATCGAGGCCGCCGACGTGGTGTTCGTGGCCGCCAGCGACGCCCTGGTCGAGCAGTGGGTGGCAACGATCAACCCGCGGATGGTCAGCCTGCAGGGCTTCTACGCCGAGGGGAAACCGCGCCAGCAGACCTATCGCGACATGGCCGAGGCCATGCTCGCCGAAGTGCGTGCCGGGAAGCGCGTCGTGGGCGCGTTCTACGGGCATCCCGGCGTGTTCGCACAAGTTCCGCACGCGACGATCGCACAGGCCCGCGCGGAAGGCTTCGAGGCCGTGATGGACCCCGGGATCTCGGCCGAGGATTGCCTCTACGCCGATCTCGGGTTCGACCCCGGCAAAGTCGGCTGCGCGCACTTCGAAGCCAGCCAGCTGCTGTTCTACCGACGCATCATCGACACCAGCGCCTGGCTGGTGCTGTGGCAGATCGGGCTCGCCGGTGACCGAACCTACGCGGTGCGCGCGAGCACGGTCGAACAGCGCCAGCGCTTGGTGGATCGGCTGCTGCGGGATTACCCCGCCGACCACCCGGTGACGATCTACGAGGCGGCGACCCTACCCATCGGCCGGCCGCGCATCGACACCCTGCCGCTCGCGCAACTCGCCCACGCCCCACTGCACATGCACAGCACGCTCGTGGTTCCGCCCGCCCGGTCCCTGGAACCCGAGCCCCACGGAGCGACCTGAGCCATGAATCGCTGGGCGTTGGTCCTGCTCGGTGCGCTCCTCCTTCTCGGGGGGCGGTCCGCGCTGGCGGCCGAGCAGCGCACCGATGATGTCGATCGTGCGCTCCAAGCGGAAATGGACCGGCTCTTCGCGCTGCGCACCTCGGACCCGCAGGCCTTCGTGGCGCAAACGCGCTCGCTGGATGCCCTGGCGCCGCCCGTGAGCGTGACGCAGCGCGAATTCCTCCAGTTCCTGCGAGCGAATCGATCAGCCCTCGAGGGCCGCCTCGCGGAAGCGGCAGAGGGGGCCAAGCCGCTGGCGGATACCGCCGAAGACCCTCGGCTTCGCCTCAGGGCCGGCGCGTTCGTCGTCAACATGCTCGCCGGCACGCGGGAGTTCGAGGATGGCCTGAGACGACTGGCGGTGCTGTTGCGCGCGCATCCCACGCCAGACCCGGCGCTGCTCGACGAACAGCGCGTCCTGTGGGCGACGGCGGCCGTGCTTTACAACGAACTGGGACAGCATGCGATGAGCGTCGAGTACGCCGACCGCGCCTTGTCTGCCGGACCGACGCCCCGCGAGGCCTGCGGGATGAAGACCTACAAGGCGATGGCGCGACTGAGCTTGGGGGACACCTCGCTGACGCAAGCCGACTTCGATGCCGCCGACGCGGACTGCCGTGCGGGTCGGGAAGCAGTGTTCGGCCAGGGCTTCCTCTCGCTGACCTTCGCGCGCTTCCTTCGGGATCGGGGCCGCTCGGACGAGGCGCTTCGCCTGCTCGAGGATCGCATCGGTTCGATCGAATCCACCCGCTACCCGCGGCTTGTCGCCGAGGCCTACGCCCTGGACGCGGAACTGCTGTTGGCGGCCGGCCGCATGACGGAGGCCGAGCGCCAAGCCCAGCAGGCCATCCAGACGTCGAAGGACACCCCCACCAGCCTGCCGGTCGCGATGGCCGAGAAGGTGCTGTTCGAGATCCATCGCCAACGCGGCGACGCCAGCGGCGCGCTGCGGCACCTGCATCGCCACGTCGCCGCCAATCGCGCCTTGGCCGAGGAAAACCTCACCAAGGAACGCGCCTTCCGCACCGTCCAGCACGAGAGCCTGCAACGCGAACAACAGCTCGCCCTCGCCACGGAGCGCAACCGCGTGCTCGACCTCGAGGCCACCATCGCGAAGGCCGAGTCGCGCAACGCCGTCGTCCTTGCCATCGTGCTGCTCCTCACCGTGGCCGGCCTGATGGTCTGGGCCCGACGCCTCTGGAACGATGCGAAGCGCATGCGCGAAATCGCGCAGACCGATCCGCTCACCGGCGTCGCCACCCGGCAGCACTTCAATGAGCTCGCCACTGCCGCGCTGGCCCTCGGCCACACGCAGGGCCGGCCGCTGATGCTGGTCGGTTTCGACCTCGACCACTTCCAGGGCGTCAACGACCGCCACGGCCATCGGGCCGGCGATGTCGTCCTGCGCGCCATCAGCGAGGCGGTGCGCGCCGTGCCGGCACCATTGCCGTGCATCATCGGCCGCATCGGCGGCGAGGAGTTCGCCGTGCTGCTCGACGGCGCAACCGAGGCGCAGGCCGCCTCCTATGCCGAAGCCTTGCGCCTCGCCATCGCATCCACCGAAGCGGACGTCGAGGGCGGGCTGCGCGTGGCAGTCACGGCCAGTTTCGGCCTCAGTGGCACCCACGAGGGCGGCCACGACCTGCAGGCGCTTCTCGACCTGAGCGACCGCGCCCTCTACCGCGCCAAGCACGGCGGTCGGGACCGCATCGTGGCCGCCGACAGCACCTCGGCCGTCGACGCGGCCTGAGCCGGCCGGCATCGGCGGTTGGGCCTTGCCCCGGGCAAGATCGGCCGAAGAGCGCTAGGATCGGGCTCTCGACCCCGAAACCGGACGCCAGCGCCAGCCATGACCACGCCGTTGATCGCTTTCCTCGACACTCTGGGCCGCCTGCCGCCGATGGCCGACTTCGACTCCCGGGTCGCCGCGCTTGACGTGGACGCATCGGTCCGTGAAGCGCTGATCGGTCGCGACGCCGCCGCACTGGCGCGCGCCTTCGGAACGGCGCCCGCGATGTGGTGCGCCGTCAATGCGCCTGAGGACGAGCCCAAGCCCATCGACGACGTCCCCGGCGACGAGCCGGCGCGCGAGCCCGACCAGCGTCCGGGCCCCGACCCGTCCCACTGAGCCATGCGCGCGGCCTCTGCCCTGCTGCTGACCCTGGCACTCGCCATCGGCGTGGGAGGGTTGCGGGCCAGCGAGGCGAGCCGTGACGGCACCGATACGCCGCTCCAGCAGGACATGGAGCGCCTGTACGCGCTGCGAACCGTCGACGCGCCCGCGTTCGTGGCCCAGACCCGCGCCCTCGAGGCCCGGCCGAAGCCCTCGAACCTCGCGCAACGCCAGTTCCTGCAGCTGCTCTCGGCGAACCGGGCGACGTTCGAGGGTCGCGTCCCGGACGCCATCGCCTTGGCGCAGCCCTTGGCGGAATCGGCCGAGGACCCCCGGTTGCGGCTCTCGGCCGGCAGCTTCGTCATCAACATGCGGGCCACCACCCGCGAGTTCGAGACCGGCCTGCGCGAGCTGGACCAACTGTTGAAGGCGAACCCGAAAGCCGAAGGCGCGCTGCGCGACGAGGTCATCGGGCTCTGGAACGTCGCGGCGATCTTCTATGCCGAACTCGAGCAGCCCACGCTGTCGGCCTGGTATGCGCAGCGCCTGCTCGACAGCCGTCATTCGCCCCGGATGGACTGCTTCGGGCAACACTTCGCGATTCGCGCCCGCCAAGCCGCGGCCGATCCGACGCTGTCGTCGATCGATTTCGACCGGAATTACCAGCGCTGCCGCGACGCCGGGGAAGTGGGCGTCCTGCCCGGCCTGGTCGGACTCTCTCACGCCCGCTTCCTGCGCGACGCCAACCGCTCCGACGAGGCCCTTGGACTGCTCGAGGATCGCGTCGGGCACATCGAATCCACCCGCTACCCGCGCCTCGTGGCCGAGGCCTATGCACTGGATGCGGAGCTGCTGTTCGCCGCCGGCCGCGTGACGCGGGCCGAACGCCAGGCGCAACGGGCCATCGAGGTGTCGAAAGACACCCCCACCAGCCTGCCGGTCGCGATGGCCGAGAAAGTGCTGTTCGAGATCCATCGTCAACGCGGCGACAGCAGCGCCGCGCTGCGGCACCTTCAGCGCCACATTGGCGCCAATCGCGCCCTCGCCGAGGAAAGCCTCGCCAAGGAGCGGGCCTTCCGCACCGTGCAGCACGAGAGCCTGCAGCGCGAGCAGGAGCTGGCCCTCGCCACGGAACGCAACCGCGTGCTCGACCTCGAAGCGCGGCTCGCCAAGGCCGAGTCGCGCAACGCCGTGGCCCTCGCCGTGGTGCTGCTCCTCACCGTCGGCGGCCTTGTCGCCTGGGGCCGCCGCCTGTGGACCGACGCGAAGCGTTTCCGCGAACTCGCGCAGACCGATCCGCTCACCGGCTTCGCCACCCGCCAGCACTTCACCGAACTCGCCGCCGCCGCGCTGGCCCAGGGCCGCACGAGGGATCGGCCGCTGATGCTGGTGGCCTTCGACCTAGATAATTTCAAGCGCATCAACGACCGCCACGGCCATCTGGCCGGCGATGCCGTCCTTCGCGCGGTGAGCGATGCGGCACGCGCCGTGCCGGCGCCGGTGCCGCGCACGATCGGCCGCATCGGCGGCGAGGAGTTCGCCGTCCTGCTCGATGGAGCGAACGAGACGCAGGCGGCCAGCTACGCCGAGGCCTTGCGCCGCGCCATCGCATCGGCCCAGGCGGTCGCGGACGGAGGGGGCCTCCTGACCGTCACCGCCAGTTTCGGGCTGACCGGCACGCACGAAGCCGGCCACGACCTGCAGGCCCTGCTCGACCGCAGCGATCGCGCGCTCTACCGCGCCAAGAACGAGGGTCGCGACCGCATCATCGTCACCAACCGCGCCGACGCCCTCGAAGCGGCCTGAACGCTTGCTCGCGGCACCGCGGCGCGGTGCCTCCATGCGCCGACATCGATCCTCAAGGAACGTTCCATGCCCCAGCTTTCGCTGCGCCCGATCGCCTTCGCCCTCGTCCTTGCCATTCCGCTCGGGGCCGGTGCGGACGCGCAGGCCGCCAGCACCATCGTCAGCGCCGACCGCCTGTTCGACGCTCGCAGCGGGCGCATCCAGCGCGACGCCGAGCTGCTGGTCGTCGATGGCCGCATCGCCGCCGTCGCCACCGGCGGCAGGACCGTGCAAGCGCCAGGCGAAGCCACGCGCGTCGACCTCGGCGACATGACCGTGCTGCCCGGCCTGATCGACATGCACGTGCACATCGACAGCGACCCGACCTTCATGGGCTACTCCGGCCTGCAGTTCAACGACCGGTTCTGGTCCGTGGTCGCGGTGCCCCACGCGCAACGCACGCTGGAAGCCGGCTTCACCACCATCCGCACCCTGGGCGCCGACGCCTGGAACGACGTCGGCCTGCGCGAGGCCATCGACGAGGGCAAGGTGCCGGGGCCGCGGATCATGACCGCAGCCTACGCCTTCGGTGCGACCGGCGGTCACTGCGACAGCACCTACTTCCCGCCGTCGATGGCGCAGCGCAACCGCTACAACGCCGACAGCCCGGACGAGGGTCGACAGCGCGTTCGCGAGTTGCGCAAGTACGGCGCGCAGGTGATCAAGATCTGCGCCACCGGCGGCGTGTTCTCGCGGAACACCGAACCCGGCCAGCAGCAGATGCGCTTCGAGGAAATGAAAGCCGTCGTCGACGAGGCGCACCAGTGGGGCCTCACGGTCGCCGCGCACGCGCACGGCGCGGCCGGCATCCGCGAGGCGATGCGCGCCGGCGTCGACACCATCGAGCACGCCAGCCTGATCGACGACGAGGGTATCCGCCTCGCGAAGGCGAACGGCGCGTGGCTGTCGATGGACATCTACAACACCGACTACACGCAGGCCGAGGGCGCGAAGAACGGCGTGCTGCCGGACAACCTGCGCAAGGACGCCGAGATCGCGGAAGCGCAGCGCCAGAACTTCAAGCGCGCGCACGAGGCCGGCGTGGGCATGGTGTACGGCACCGACGCCGGCATCTATCCGCACGGCGACAACGGCAAGCAGTTCGCGGTGATGGTCCGCTACGGGATGGCGCCCGCACAGGCCATCCAGGCCGCCACCATCAACGCCGCGACGGCGATGAAGCGCGAGGACGTCGGCGCACTGGAGACCGGCCGCTTCGCCGACCTGATCGCCGTGCCCGGCGATCCGACGCAGGACGTGACCCTGCTGGAGCGCGTGCCCTTCGTGATGAAGGGCGGCGCCGTGGTCAAGGACGCGCGCTGACGCGTCCCGCGGCGTCAGTGGCGCGCCCTGGCGCCACGAGCCCTTTGATAGGCCAGGCCTATCAATTCCAGTCAAACAATCCATTTCCCCATTGTCATGGGAGGGGCGTAGGTTGCTGGGCACGCGGCATCCCGCCGCGCCAGCGCCGCACCCCCGCCGCGCGGGTCCTCACAGGAGCCTCCCATGTCCACCGAACCGAAGTGCCCGTTTTCCTCCGGTAACCGCACGAACGCCCAGGCCGGCCACGGCGGCAATGCCGCGTGGTGGCCCGAGCAGCTGAAGCTCTCGATCCTCCACCAGCATTCGACGAAGTCGAACCCGCTCGGCGGCGACTTCGATTACCGCAAGGCGTTCGCGGCGCTCGACCTCGACGCCGTCGTCGCCGACCTCAGGGCGCTGATGACCGACTCGCAGGACTGGTGGCCGGCGGACTACGGCCACTACGGCCCGTTCTTCGTGCGCATGACCTGGCATGCCGCCGGCACCTACCGCATCCATGACGGCCGCGGCGGCGGTGGGCACGGCATGCAGCGCTTCGCGCCGGAGAACAGCTGGCCGGACAACGGCAACCTCGACAAGGCCCGCCGACTGCTGTGGCCGATCAAGGCGAAGTACGGCCAGGCCCTGAGCTGGGCCGACCTCTTCATCCTCACCGGCAACGTCGCCATGGAGACGATGGGCTTCAAGACCTTCGGCTTCGCCGGTGGCCGCCCGGACCTCTGGGAGCCGCAGGACGACATCGACTGGGGCCCGGAGACCACGTGGCTCGGCGACATGCGCTACAGCGGCGACCGCGAGCTCGCGAATCCGCTTGGCGCGGTGCAGATGGGCCTGATCTATGTGAATCCGGAAGGCCCGAACGGCAACCCGGATCCGGTCGCCTCGGCCCGCGACATCCGCGAGACCTTCGCCCGAATGGCGATGAACGATGAAGAGACCGTCGCGCTCGTTGCCGGCGGCCACACCTTCGGAAAGGCGCACGGCGCCGGCCCGGCGGACCACGTCGGCCGCGAGCCAGAAGGCGCGCCGATCGAGGCGCAGGGCTTCGGCTGGGCCAACAGCTTCGGCAGCGGCAAGGGCGCGCACACCATCACCAGCGGCATCGAAGGCGCGTGGAAGCCGAACCCGACCACGTGGGACAACGGCTACTTCGACACGCTGTTCGGCTACGAGTGGGAACTGACGAAGAGCCCGGCCGGCGCACACCAGTGGACGCCGAAGGGCGGCGCCGGTGCCGGCACCGTCGTCGACGCGCATGACCCCAACAAGCGCCACGCGCCGATGATGACCACGGCCGACCTCGCGCTTCGCTTCGACCCGGCTTACGAGAAGATCTCGCGCCGCTTCCACCAGAACCCGGCGGAGTTCGCCGATGCCTTCGCCCGCGCGTGGTTCAAGCTGACGCACCGCGACATGGGCCCGCGCGCCCGCTACCTCGGCAAGCTGGTGCCGAAGGAAGTGCTGGTGTGGCAGGACCCGGTGCCGGCCATCGACCACGCGCTCGTGGACGCCGGCGACATCGCCGCGCTGAAGGCGCAGGTGCTGGCCTCTGGCGTGGGCATCCCCGCCCTCGTCTTCGCGGCATGGGCTTCGGCCTCGACCTTCCGCGGCAGCGACAAGCGCGGTGGCGCCAACGGTGCGCGCATCCGTCTCGCCCCGCAGAAGGATTGGGCGGCCAACAACCCGGCCGAGCTGTCCAAGACGCTGGCCGTGCTCGAGGGCATCCAGAAGGACTTCAACGCCAAGGCTCCGGGCGGCAAGAAGATCTCGCAGGCCGACCTGATCGTGCTGGCCGGTGGCGCCGCCATCGAAGCCGCGGCCAAGGCCGCAGGCCAGTCGGTGACCGTGCCCTTCCACCCCGGCCGCACTGATGCCGGCGCGGAGCACACCGATGCCGCGTCGTTCGCGGTGCTCGAGCCGCACGCCGACGGCTTCCGCAACTTCGCCAAGCCGGGCTGCGAGGCCAAGGCCGCGGAGCTGCTGGTCGACAAGGCCCAGCTGCTCACGCTGACGGCGCCGGAGATGACGGCGCTGGTCGGTGGCCTCCGTGTGCTCGGCGCCAACACCGGCGGCAGCGCCCACGGCGTGTTCACCCACCGTGCCGGCGTGCTGAGCAACGACTTCTTCGTGAACCTGCTCGACATGGGCACGGCGTGGTCGCGCTCGGCGTCGAACCCCAACGTGCTCGAAGGCCGCGACCGCAAGAGCGGCGCCGTGCGCTGGACGGCCACGGTGGTCGACCTGGTGTTCGGCTCGAACTCGCAGCTGCGCGCTCTG
>Ga0315901_10004227_pt1 | contig 18021 bp, 16 predicted proteins | sample LakEriMetagenome_10_FD_203761 | JGI IMG/M metagenome (GOLD analysis project Ga0315901, IMG submission 203761) | Freshwater fungal communities from buoy surface, Lake Erie, Ohio, United States - Buoy 2 MA116 | ecosystem: Environmental > Aquatic > Freshwater > Lake | place: USA: Lake Erie, Ohio...
GGGGGATATTGCGGCATCCATCCCGAACCAGCCCGCATCATCCCCCGGCTCGCGCCTGGGGGCTTGTATGAGGAAGACCATCCCCCGGCTCGCGCCCGGCCCCATAAAAGCCCCCATGCGCAAGCAGGGGGATATTGCGGCATCCACCCCGAACCAGCCCGCATCATCCCCCGGCTCGCGCCTGGGGGCTTGTACGAGGAAGACCATCCCCCGGCTCGCGCCCGGCCCCATAAAAGCCCCCATGCGCAAGCAGGGGGATATTGCGGCATCCATCTACGGACGGCGGAAGACGTCTTCCGAAACCGGCATGCGGCCGGTGCGGCCGACGTCGTCGAGCGTGCGCCGCTGGCCCACCGAGTGCCAGGGGGTGACGTCGGCCAGCTCCGGCATGATCTCCAGAATCTGATCGACGAGCATCTCCACCATGCGGGCGGCCGGCGACCCCTGCGTGCGTTCGCGAAGCGCGGCGGCCGTCTTCATCAGCTTCACCATCCGCGACCGCTGCAGCACCGGACCAGACAGCTGGCCGTCCCCTTCCACGAGCAGTTCCGCGACGGGCACCTCGAGCACCTGCTGCCAGCGGAGCAAGTCGGAGAGTCGCAAATCGCAGTCGGCCTGCTCCTGCCGCCGCACGACCGGCAACGACATGCCGAGCCGCCGCGCGACGTTGCGAAGCGTCACGCCCTGCAGACGCCGCACTTCGGCGATGCGATGCAGCACACTCTGCCGACGCTGCGGGAGTGGCCGCTCGCCGCAATCCTCCTCCGCGCGGGCCGCGTCGGAGTGCTCGAGATCGGCGACCGCGTGCGGGTCGCTGAAGAGATCGTCGTGATCGTCGAACTCGCCCCGATAGTTCCGATCGCAATCCACGGTGGCCATGGTGGTGTCTCCCGAAGAGCCGCCAGCGTCGCCCACATGGGCGTTGGTGGAAGCAATACGGAGGCGGGCCGCGGATCGTTCACCCAAACCTTGAAATTTTTTCGAGCCGGCGCACGGGCCCGGCGACCGGCGTGGTAGCCTGAGCCGCATCCGCCCACGGATTCCAGCCATGAACACAGCCTCCGCGCCGGTCGATTCAGCGCTCCCGCCCACGTGGTGGGCGGCCCTGTCTCCCCGCACCACCCTGCTCGTTCGGGGGCGGGATGCCGTGCGGTTTCTCGACAACTTCACCACCGCCAGCCTCGCCCCGCTGACTCCGGGGCAGGCCACCGAAGGCTTCTTCGCCGACGGCCGCGGGCACGTGATCGCACTGGCCAGACTGCTCCGCACTCCCGAGGGGATCTGGATCGATGCGGCCCCGGGGCTGGCCGCTCCGTTGCACGAGCACCTCGAGCACTATCACATCCGCGAGGATGTCACGTTCGACGACGTGTCGGATGAACGGGCGGCGTTTCTCGTGCGCGGCCCCGCGCCCGCCACGGGCCTAACGCCACCCGACCTCGACCGGTTCGTACAGGCGCCGCTCGGCGGCGTCGACGCGACGATCCTCGCGACCGACTGGTTCGGCGCGGGCGGCCTGCTCGTGTTCACCGCCGCGAACGAGTCTGCCCGGCTCGTCGACTGGCTGGCCGCGACGGGTCTGCCACGGGCGACGCCCGCCGATGTCGAGACCGCGCGGATCGAGGCCGGCAGTCCCGAGCCGACCGACATTCCGCCGAAGACGCTGCCGCAGGAGCTCGGCCGCGATGCCCGCGCCATCTGCTTCACGAAGGGCTGTTACCTGGGCCAGGAGACGGTCGCGCGACTCGACGCGCTCGGCCACGTCAACCGGCGACTCGTCGGCATCGCCACGAGCACCGCCGTCGCCCCGCCACTGGGCGGCGATGTCCTGCTCGACGGCGCGGCCGTCGGCACGATCACGTCGGCCTGCGTCTCGCCGGCGCTTGGCACGGGGCTCGCACTCGCGCTCGTGCACGTCAAGGCGCTCGTGCCGACGGCGCGAATCACGATCGCCGGCACGGCAGCCCGCATCGTCTCCCTACCGCTGACCGCCGGCGCGAAGGAGAGAACGGCTTGAGCACCGAGTCACGCGACGGCCAGACGCCGCATCGCGAATCATCACCCGCTGGCGAGCTCGCCGGCGACCTGCTGCTCACGGCACAGCGCTTCCACGTGGTGCGACTCGAGGAGCCGTGCACCGACGGATCCTCCCGGCAGCGCGACGTCGTCGTGCATCCGGGTAGCGTGGTCATCGTGCCGCTCGTGTCGCCGGGCGAGCTCTGTCTCATCGAGGTGGTGCGGGTGGCGGTCGGCCGCACGCTCATCGAGCTGCCCGCCGGCACGCTCGACCGCGAGGAGCCCGTGGCCGCGGCTGCCGCCAGGGAACTCGCCGAGGAGACGGGCTACCGGGCCGGCCGGATCGAAGCTGCCGGCTCGTTCTGGATGTCGCCCGGAATCCTGCGGGAACGGATGCACCTGTTCGTGGCCCACGACCTCGTTGCCGGGCCGCAGGCGCTCGAGCCGGGCGAGCGGATTCGACCGCGGGTCGTCGCCTGGGACGAGGCGGTGGCGATGTGCCTCGACGGACGCATCGAGGATGCCAAGACGATCGCCGGCATCCTGATCACAGATGCTCGGCGTCGGGCAGGGCCGCCTGGCGGTCGATGAGAAACAGCCCGCCGCCGATCAGACCCGTGACGATCTGACTGGCGAGCCAGAGGAGCCCCACGGCGACGGCCGATTCTGCGGCCACGCCGTAGGGGGCGAGCAGCACGGCCAGGGCGTTTTCCCGGACGCCCACACCATTGATGCTGATCGGCAGCACGACGGCCAGTGCCACCAGCGGCACGACCGCGAACCAGATCGAGAGCGGCTGCACCACTCCCAGCGAACGTGCCATGAGGCCGACGGCCGCCGCACCCCCCATCTGCACCAGGAAGCTCCACCCGACTGCGTGGGCCATCAGGCTCGGCCGCTGCTGGTAGGGCATGAGGCGGGCGACGAACTCGCGGGCCGGATGCGGCGTTGGCAGGATCGCGAGCAGGCGATCGATCGAGGCCACGCCGCCCATGAAGACGGCCAAGGTGAGCAGGAGCAGGACCGCGCCGACCGCGAGCGTGGCCCACAGCGGCAGGGCATACCTCGTGCCTGCGAAAGCGGCGCCGGCGAGCACGCCGAGGGCCGCCAGACCCGTGAGTCGGTCGGCGACAACCGAGCAACCGGCGAGCAGCCGGCGCTGCGTGGTGTCGCCCACGCGATAGGCTTTCACGACGTCTCCGCCGATCGATCCGGGCAGGCAGAGGCTGAAGAACGAGCCCTCGAAGAACCGCCAGACGAAGAACCGCCGCGAAAAGGCGAAGCCGAGAGGCCGTGCAAGCGCCGCCCAACGCACGCCCGCGGCCACCTGCACGGCGACGCCCGTCGCCAGGCCGGCGATCCACCACCGCCAATCGGCATTCGCGACGAGGGCCACGAACTTTCCCCACGAGATGCCCCGCAGCACGTAGGCCATCAACAGCACCGTCGCCGCGAGTCGCACCACGAGCCCCGGCCAGCCGGAGAGCAGCCCGCGGCGGCGGGCCGGTGCAGCCGGGACGGGAGGCGAAAGGACTGTCTGTTCCATGCCGCGAGCGGTTCCGAGATGGCCGAGCCAAGCGTGAGGTAATCTACCTGAAATTCGCATTCCAGGCCCAGTCGACATGGCCCCCAGCCTCGGCTTCCCTGCCGCCCTGACCGGCTTTCTTCCCGCCTCTTGGGAAGATGCCCTGTTCGCTGGATCGGCCTTCGTGCTCGGCGCCGTCGTCGGCAGTTTCCTCAACGTCGTGGCATACCGAGTGCCGGCCGGACGCTCCGTGATCGCGGGCCGGTCGGCATGCCCGGCCTGCGGTCATCCGGTGCGAGCCCGCGACAACGTGCCCATCCTTGGATGGATCCTGCTCGGCGGCCGGTGCCGCGACTGCGGCGGCAGCATTCCCGCCGGCTACGCGATCGTCGAGGTCGCCGGCGGCGCCGCACTGGCTTTGCTGGCCATCGCCGAGATCGTGGCCTGGCGATCGACGGGCTCGTCGCTCGCGATCCTCGATCGGGTGGTGGTGCTGGGCGACTGGGCATGGCTCGTCGGCTGGGTGGCGAGGTCAGCGACGGTGCTCACGAGTCTCGCCTGGGCGCTCCTGGCACGCGCTGGCCACGCAACCCCCTGGAGGGCCGTGGCGGTGGCGTGTGCCGCACTCGGCGGCATGGCCGCCCTGGGGTCGCCCTCCGACCGCTGGCGCGGCCTTGCCGAGGCGACCTTCGCGGTGACGCTCCTGGCCGCCGTCCGCTGGACGCTCGGGAGCCTCGTCGCTTGTCGGCGGGGGGATGAGACTGGCCGCGGCAGCGGCTACGGCATGCTTTCCGTGGCGTTTTTGGCGGTCGTCGTCGTCACGGGCTGGACCGCGGCCGGCCCCGCCCCGGCAAACTGGCTGGCGGACTGGTTTCAGAGGCTTTCCGGCCCCTGAGCCCCGCGCTTTGACCCGGGGCAGGAAAACCGGCTGGCGCGTGGTGTAGAATCGTCTTGGTAAAAGTCCGGTCGGGCTCCGGACTCGAGAGGCTTTACATACCGTGAGCACACCAGCTTCCATCCTGCCATCCGGTTCGCGCCCCGACCCCGCGCGGCGGCCCGCCGCGGCCGCGCCGCCGGCGATCCGCCCCGTGCCCGTCGACGAGTCCCTGTTCGAGGGCGTCCGGCGGCGGCTTGGCGAATGGGTGCGGGACATGGGCGACGCCGACCAGCGCACGCCGTGGCTGATCATCGCCCTCCTCACGGCCGCACTCATCTACAGCTACTGGCCTGGCCTGCTCAACGCCCGCTCCAGCTGGGACAACCCGCAATACTCGCACGGCTGGATCGTTCCCATCTGTGCCGCCGCGCTCATCTTCTGGTGGCGGCAGCCGATCGGACCGGTGAATACGCTGGCCCGACTCGTGGGCCTCGGCATGATGATCGGCAGCTTCGCGGTCCGGCTCATCTGCGCCCATTACAGCATCGTCACGATCGACATGTATACGTTCGTGCCAGCCTTGGCGGGCGCGTTTCTGATGGCGGGAGGCTGGGGACTCTTCAAGTGGGCATGGGCTCCGATCGCCATGCTGATCTTCATGTATCCGCTGCCCGACGAGGCCACGCGCTACCTGCTCGGGCCGCTCCAGACGCTCGCCACGATCATGAGCACCTACGCGCTGCAGACGTTCGGCCTCGACGCCTATCGCGAGGGCAACAAGATCATCCTCGGCGAATCGCAGGTGCTCGGCGTCGTGGACGCCTGCAGCGGGCTGCGAATGCTCACGATTTTCGTCTGGCTGGCCCTCATGATCGTGCTCGTCGGCGGCGGCGAATGGTGGGACAACCTGATCATCGCCGCCAGCGCCATCCCGATCGCCCTGATCGTGAACGCGACGCGGATCACGGTCACGGGCGTGATGTACACGATCAATCCCGAGATGGCCGAAAAGATTTTCCACGACTGGGCCGGGTACTTCATGATGCCGATGGCCCTCGGCCTGCTGTTTCTCGAGCAGGCCGTCTTGAGAAAAATGGTGGTGACGGAAGAACTCGTTCCCGGAACGGTGGTCGCCGGCCGGCCGGCGACCGCCGCTGCAGGCGCGTCGAAACCGACGCGAGCCGCCAGTTTGGTGCCGATCGTCAACCGGCCCGACGCGCCGGGCAAATCTGGGTAGGAATGCACGAACGCAGGAACCTCCTGGCGACACGCCGGATGTGCCGGCACCGCCGCTGCTGACATGAGTGACTCACGCGAATCTTCAACGGGCTCGACGATACAGGGCACGGTGCCCCCGACGGCCGCCCCATCGGTGGGCATGCTATCGACGGTCACCGATTCGACGCTCGCGCTGCCTCAGCAGTATTCGCCGACGCCCTATGGCCCCGCCGGCGATCAATTGGGCGGCGGGCTCGACTTCGTGCGCGTATGGCACGCCATCCGCCGCCGTTGGCTGCCGGCCACGGCCCTCGGGCTGGCGGTCGCCCTCACGGCAGCGGCGTCAGCCTGGCTGTTTTTGCCGCGGGGCTACGAGGCGGTGGCCTGGCTGCGGGTGCGGGCCAATCCCGGCACGTTCACCGGCGCGGTCACGGGCGACTACGACCAATACCGCCAGACGCAGTTGCAACTCATCAAGAGCCCGTTCGTGCTCACTTCGGCGCTGCGACGCCCCGGCATCTCCGAGCTTTCGATCTTCGCTGAGGAGACGGACCCGATCGACTGGCTCGGCCGCAACCTGCAGGCGGTCGCCCCGACGGCCGCGGAAGTCGTGCAGATCAAGCTGCGGGGCCCCAACCCGCGCGACGTGACGCAGGTGGTCAACGCGGTGACACAGGCCTATCTGACCGACGTCGTCACGAAGGAGCGGTCGGAGCGGCTCGCCCGCCGCGACATGCTCGAGAAGAAATACAAGGAGAACATGGCCGAGGTGCGAACTCGCATGGAGCAGTTCAACAATCTCGCCAAACAACTCGGCAGCCGCGACAGCTCCGAGGCCTCCACCCAGCGGAGCCTGCTGCTCGATCATCTCGGCACGCTCCGTGCCGAACTCAATCAGCTGCAACGCGACGTGACGGCGATCGACACCGAGCTCGCCCTGATCGACGCCCAAGCCCGTGGGGAGGTGCCGGGCGAGGCTGCGGCTCCCGACGATTCGGTCGATTCCCTGCTCATGCGGCATCCGCAGATCGCCGAGTTGAGTGGCCGCTTGACCGAGATCGAGGAAATGATCGCCACGCAGTTGGAACGCAGCGCCCGCGGGGGGAACGATCCGGCCATTCGACGGCTCCAAGCCCAGCGGGAAGACCTCCTGCGGCGGATCGAGAGCCGCGCCGAATCCCTCCGGCCACAGCTGGCCGCCGAGGTGGCTGCCGAGGCGGCGGGGCGGCGGGGTGGGCCGGCCGCCGGCACCCCCGTGATGCTGCGGCTGCGTCGGGACATGCTGGCCAAGCGGCTCGAGGCGACTTCGAAAGAGTTCGATCAGGTGGCCAAGGAGGTCACGGCGATGGGCAACGCCAACGCCGACCTCGAAGCCCGCCGGAACGAGATCGCCCAGCTCCAGCAGGTGACCAACCAGATGGGCCTGCAACTCAATGCCTCCGAGGTCGACATCGCGATGCCCAATCGGGTCGAGCTGCTCGAGGAGGCCCGGGTGCCCACCGACGGCGACGAGATCTTCCGCACGATGCTCACCGGCCTGGCGGCCCTGGCGGGCTTCGGCGCGGGCGCCGGCTTGGTGATCCTGCTCGAGTATCTCCGCGACCGGATCGCCGCGGCCGAGCAGGTGTCGGAGCGGATCGGCCTGCGGGTGATCGGCACCGTGCCCCGGATATCACGGTCGCGAAAGAAGCCCAACACGGCCCAGGTTGCCGAATGCGTCGACGGTGTTCGGACGATCATCTCCCAGACCGGCCGCGAGACGCCCAAGGTGATCCTCGTGACGAGCGCCATGGAGCACGAGGGCAAGACGACGTTCGCCGCCCAGCTCGCCGCGAGCCTCGCGCGGGCAGGGAGCCGCACGCTGCTCCTGGATGGTGATCTGCGGCACCCCAACGTGCATCTGGCCCTCGAACTCGACATTCGAAACGGGATGCCGGAGCTGCTGCGGGGCGAAATCACGAACGACGAGGCCGTGCAGCCGACCGGCATCGAGGGTCTGTTCGCGGTGACGGGCGGGGCCTGCGACTACGCCTCGATCACGGCCCTGTCGCGGCCGGACATGGCAAAGATCGTCAAGCAGTTCCGCGAGTCGTTCGATCATGTCGTGGTCGATGCCGGCCCTGTGCTTGCCTTCGCCGACGCGCTCCTGCTCGGACAGCTCAGCGACGCCGCGATCGTCGTGACGATGCGGGACGTGAGCCGCGTGCCGCTGGTCACCAAGGCCGTGCAGCGGCTGCGGTCGGTTGGGGTCAAGGTGCTCGGCACGGTCGTCAACGGCGTGAGCGACGACAGTCCGCGGCACATCTATGCATCGCCGGTGCCGGGCTAAGCGGGCCGCGGGCGGCGCCGAGACGGGGAGGAACGACGAATGAAGACATCCGGGACCGGTCTTGCCGCCGCGCTGGTGGCAATCCTGCTCGTGGCCGGCGTGACGGTCGTGCAGGGGATGTGGACGGAACGGTGGGGCCGGAGGCACGACGTCGCCGGCCTCGAACGGGCGGCTCGTCTGCTCGAACGGGCGTTCCCCAAGAACTTCGGCGACTGGAAATACGACCGGGAACTCGGTTCGGATCCCAAGGAGCTCGAGCGGGCCGGCGCCGTGGGGCACATCTCCCGCCTGTATCGCAACGAGCGGACGAAGACGCCCATCTCGGCCTTCGTCGTCTGCGCCACTCCCCACGACGCCTCGGGCCACACGCCGGACCGCTGCTATCCCGGCGCCGGCTTCGAGATCGCCGAACCCGAGCACCGCGAGACGATCAAGCTGCCCGACGGCCGCGTCGTCGAGACGTTCACCGGAACGTTCCGCAAGCAGGGACAGACGCTCCGCGTGTTTTGGACGTATGGCGTTTCGAGCCCCGACCCCAAGGCGGCCGAGCATGCCGCGGCGGCTGAAGATTCCCCGGCGGCCGAAGACAAGGCTCCGCAGCTGCGGTGGATCGCACCGGGCATCGCCCGCATCGCGCTCAACGGCGAGACGGCGGTCTACAAGCTCTACGCCATCATCGACCAGACGAAGCTCACGGCGTCGCAGGCGACGTTCGAGTGCACCGATTTCCTAGCGCAGTTGCTGCCTTCTCTCGACGCGCAGATAGCGGCCGAACAGAATGCGACTGGTGCGGAACAGCCCGCGGATGGGGCGGTGGGCAAGGAACAGGCATCAAACACGAAGGAACAGGGATGACTGCGAAGTCGAAGCGGGCGCTCGTTACCGGGATCACCGGGCAGGATGGCTCCTATCTCGCCGAGTTGCTGCTCGACAAGGGATACGAGGTGCACGGGCTCGTGCGACGGTCGAGCACCTTCGGCACGCAACGGATCGAGCACCTCTACCGCGACATCCACGAGGTGGAGCGGCCGCTCGTGCTGCATCACGGCGACATGGCCGACGGCAACGGCCTCGCCCGCCTGATCCGCGAGATCAAGCCCACTGAGGTCTACAACCTCGCCGCCCAGAGCCACGTGCGGGTCAGCTTCGACCAGCCCACCTACACCGCCGACGTCACGGCCGTCGGTACGCTGCGGCTCCTCGAGGCGATCCGCGACTTTCAGGACGCGATCGGCTATCAGATCCGCTTCTACCAGGCCTCCAGCTCGGAGATGTACGGGAAGGTCGTGGAGACGCCGCAGTCGGAGACGACGCCCTTCTATCCGCGATCGCCCTACGGGGTGGCGAAGCTCTACGCCCACTGGATCACGGTGAACTACCGCGAGAGCTACGACCTCCACGCCTCCTGTGGCATCCTCTTCAATCACGAGAGCCCGCGACGGGGCGAAACGTTCGTCACCCGCAAGATCACGCGGGCGGCCACGCGGATCAAGCTCGGCCTGCAGAAGAAGCTCTATCTCGGCAATCTCGACGCCCGCCGCGACTGGGGATTCGCCGGAGACTACGTCGAGGCTATGTGGCTCATGCTGCAGCAGGAAGAGCCCGACGACTACGTCGTGTCGACCGACGAGACCCACTCCGTGCGGGAGTTCTGCGAGCTGGTCTTCGGCCGGCTCGACCTTGACTACCGCGACTTCGTGGAGATCGATCCGCGGTACTTCCGCCCCGCCGAAGTCGACCTCCTCCTCGGCAGCTCGGCCAAGGCCCGCCGCCAGCTCGGCTGGACACCAAGGGTGTCGTTCCCCGAGCTCGTGGCCCTGATGGTCGACTCCGACATGGAGCTGGCCCGTCGCGAGCAGGTGCTCATGGCCGCCGGCCACGAGGCCGGCCTGCCGAACCGTTGATCCGGTGGCCACGGGGCGAACCATGACGGACCTCTCGAGCAGGCGGATCGTCGTCACGGGCGGCGCCGGATTTCTGGGCACGGCCGTCTGTCGCGTGCTCCGCTCGCGTGGCGTGCCGGCCGAGCGGATCATCGTGCCGCGGCGCCGCGACTTCGACCTCACCGTCGAGGCCGACGTGGCCCGGCTCTATGCCGAGGCCCGGCCCGACGTCGTGATCCATCTCGCCGCCGAGGTGGGGGGCATCGGCGCCAACATGGCCCATCCCGGCCGCTTCTTCTACGCCAACATGGCCATGGGCCTGCACCTCGTGGAGCATGCCCGTCGGCACGGTCTCGAGAAGTTCGTCCATACCGGCACCGTCTGCGCCTACCCGAAGCACTGCCCCGTGCCGTTCCGGGAGGATGACATCTGGAACGGCTACCCGGAGGAGACCAACGCCCCCTACGGTGTCGCCAAGAAGGCGATCTTCGTGATGCTCGACGGTTACCGGCGGGAATACGGCCTCGCCAGCGCCGTCGCGCTGCCGGTGAACCTCTACGGCCCCGGCGACAACTTCGATCCCGCATCGAGCCACGTGATTCCAGCGCTCATTCGCAAGTGCGAGGAGGCCCGAGTGGCCGGGGCCGAGGAGGTGGTCTGCTGGGGCACGGGCTCCGCCACCCGCGAGTTCCTCTACGTGGACGACGCGGCCGAGGGGATCGTGCGGGCCGCCGAGGTGATGGAGGAGCCGGTGCCGATCAACCTCGGCGGCGGCAGCGAAATCGCGATCCGTGACCTCGTGGTCAAGATCGCCGCCGCCTGCGGCTTCTCCGGGCGGATCGTGTGGGACGCCTCGAAGCCCGACGGCCAGCCGCGCCGCGGGCTCGACATTTCGCGGGCGCGCTCGCTCCTCGGCTGGGAACCAAAACAAACCTTCGACGCGGGCCTGGCCGCCACCGTCGCCTGGTGGCGGGGCCACGGCGCCGCCGGCTGATGCGTCGGGGCTGCCCTTGCCCTGCCGCCGGACGTTCGCTTCGGACGAAAAAGGTGTCAGGACTCTTTTCCGTCTAAAAAGTCTCTCTTGTCCGACAAGGTTGACCGGAAAAGAGTCCTGACACCTTTTTCACTCCACCGGCTCGAGGGCGCCGTGGCCGAGGATGAATTTCCGGGTGCCGGCTGGGCCGGAGAAGATCACGGTGCCGACGGCGCGCGGGCCCGAGCCGCTGATGCCCGAGATCGTGCCCTCGCCGTATTCGGCGTGCCGCACCCGCTGCCCCTTCTCGAACCTGTGGGCGTGTGGGCCGCGGCCAGCCATGCGGGCGGCGAGATCGGCGGCCGTCTCGAAGGCGGTCGGCCTGGATCGAGTGCGTTCCCGCGGCCGTGACGTGAGCCGACTCGCCTCATCGGCATCCTCGAGTTCGAGCACGAGTCCGTCCTGCCGGGCCATGCTCGCGGCCGCCTCCCTCCGCTGCGGCGGTTCTTGGATGACGTCGTCGAACTCATGGCCGCGGGCGGCATCGCCGAACGGATCGAACACCACGCTCCCCGGCGGCGGCGCCTCGGCACCGGTCACCTCGGTCTCGCTGCCGGTCATCTCCGCGAGGAACAGGCTCGGGGCGGCGATCCGGCGGGTGCCGCGGTAGTCGCGAATCCGGCCGCAGCTCACGCAGACCTCCTCCTTGCCCCGCGTAATGCCCACGAACACGAGCCGCCGCTCCTCCTCGAGCTGATCGGGGTGATCGAGGCTGCGCTCGTGCGGCAGGATGCCGTCCTCGAGCGCCACGAGATAGACGACCGGAAACTCGAGCCCCTTCGCCGCGTGGAGCGTCATCAGGGCCACCCGATCGCCCGAGGCATCCCAGGCGTCGGTATCGGCGACGAGCGCGGTCATTTCCAGGAAGCCGCCCAGGGCGTCGTCGTCATCGGCCACGGCGGCCGACCGCCGCGTCTCGGCATCGTCGTCGAACTGACGGGCGGCCGTCAGCAGTTCCTCGACGTTCGCCAGCCGATCCTGCCCTTCCTCGTCCTCCTCGCCCTCCTCCTCGAGCATCCGCCGGTAGCCGCTCTTCTCGAGCACGGCCTCGAGGAGCGGGCCGACGGCCGGCTCGCGGCCGTGAAGCTCGGACAGCTCCGCGTGCAGCCGGGAAAACTCGACGAGCGCTTTGCCGGCCCGCTTCGAGATGCCCTCGATCCGTGCCGCCTCGGCGGCCGCCTCGACCACCGGCACGCGGCGCATCTCCGCGTGGGCGGCGAGCCGGTCGAGCGACTGGCGGCCAATCCCCCGCGCCGGCACGTTGATCACGCGGTACAGCGCCTCGTCGTCGCGCGGGTTGCGGATCAGTCGCAGCCAGGCCACGACGTCGCGGACCTCGCGGCGCTTGAAGAACTCGAGCCCGCGGACGAGCTGGTAGGGGATGCCCCGGCTACGGAGCGCCACTTCGAGCGACCGCGAGAGGGCGTTGGTGCGGAACAGGATCGCGAAGTCACGAGCCGCCCGCCGCCCGCCGCCGATCGCCGCGGCGATCTCGTCGGCGATGCGATCGGCCTCGTCGTGCCCGGATGCATCGAGCACGATCCGCACGGGCAGGCCCGGCGGCGCGTCGGTCACCAGCCGCTTCGGCTTCCGCCGCGAGTTGTGGGCGATCAGCCGGTCGGCGGTGCCGAGGATGTTGGCCGTGCTGCGGTAGTTGTGCTCGAGCTTCACGACCGTGGCCGTCGGGTAGTCGCGCTCGAACTCGAGGATGTTGCGGATGCTCGCCCCGCGCCAGCCGTAGATCGCCTGGTCGGGATCGCCCGTCACCGCGAGATGCGGATGATCGATCGACAGGCCGCGCAGGATGCAATACTGCACGGCATTGGTGTCCTGGTATTCGTCGACGAGGATGAACCGGTGCCGGGCGTCGAGCTGGGACCGCAGGTCGGGCGCGTCGGCGAGCAGGCGGGCGACGTGCACGAGCAGGTCGTCGAAGTCGACGGCGTTGGATTGCAGCAGCAGCTCCTGGTAGACGGGCCACACCCGCCGGGCCACCTCCTCGACGGGTCGCCCCCAGCGGGGTTCGAACGTCTCCGGCGTGAGCAGATCGTTCTTCGCCCGGCTGATCACCCCCGCAAGACGATCCACCGGCACGTGCGACAGCGTGAGGCCGAGCTTCTTCACCGCACGCTTGAGGGTCGCGCCGGCGTCGTCGGGATCGAGAATGGAATAGTCGCTCGTCAGTCCCACCAGCCGCGCGTGCCTGCGCAGCAGCCGGGCGGCGAAGCGGTGGAAGGTGCCCATCTCCACCGGCTGCGGCCCCACCATCTCCGTCACCCGCCGCCGCATCTCGTCGGCCGCCTTGTTGGTGAACGAGAGGGCGACGATCTGGTCGGGACGGACACCGGCCGAGATCAGGTGGGCCACGCGGTGGGTGACCACCCGCGTCTTGCCACTCCCCGGCCCTGCTAGCACCAGCAGCGGCCCCTCGACGTGCGTGGCCGCCCGCCGTTGGCTGTCGTTGAGGCTGTCGAATGAGGAAAGCTGCACGTTCTGCGGGCCCGATCGGGATCGAAGGAGGTCGCGCTGGCGGCGTCCATCCGGCGCTGGCGCGGCCGCGAGAGTGGCCCGTTTCCCGCCGCTTCGATTATATTGCCCGCCAGCCCATCTCGGCCGCGCGTGGCCGACGGCTTCACCACACACGACACGCACGGGAGGGACCCCATGCCGCGGATACCGTACAAAAACCTCACCCAGTCCGATGAAATGGCGGAAAAGCTCGAAATGAGCACGGCCGAGATCGGGCTCTCCGTCCGCACGACCAACTGCCTGGAGGAGCGCGGGATCTTCACCGTTCACGATCTCCTGAACTGCACCCGGGCCGACCTGCTCTCGATCTCGAACTTCGGCGAGAAGACGCTCGAGGAGGTCTACAAGGCGCTCGAGAAGATCGGTTTCTTCCGCAACAAGCAGGCCTCGTCGATCACCGTGACCGAGAAGCCCGCGGAGCCCGTCGGGCAGCCGTGACACCTGACCGGGAGCGATCGTGAGGCTGCCGCGCATCTTCGGCAAAAAACGCGGCCACCGACGGACGGGCTCCGAGGCGTGGGGTTCCTTCGGCGACGGGCTGTTCCATGGCGTGCTCGTCTGCGCGGGCGTCGTGTTCGGCGCCCTGCTGATCTCCGGTGTCGCGGTACCGGAGTGGCGGATCAATCATGACTTCGTCGAGGCCCGCGGCCGCATCCTGGCCAAGGGGCTCGTCAAGCGCACGATCGACGACCCGCTCGGCTCGGCCGCGAACACCTGGCGGCCCACCGTGCGGGTGCGCTACGAGGCCGATGGCACGACCCGCGAGGCCTGGACTCGCTCGCAGCCGTCCGGCGGCTCTCCCGCTCGAGACGCGGCGGTCGACCGGCTGGCGGCGTGGGAGATCGGCGACGACGTGACCATCTGGTACGACCCGAGCGATCCGGCGACGGTCGTGCTCGAGCGAGGCTACAACTGGTGGATGTGGCTGCTGGCGCTGCTGTTGCCGGGTGCGCTGCTGGCCTTTGGCGGTTCCGGGCTCGTGCGGGCGGTGCGCCGCTGGGGCCGCTCCGAGGAGGCGCTCGCCGCGGCGACCGGCATCCCCGGCCTGCTCGCGCCGCGACCGTCGGCCACGGCCGCGGCGACCGAATATCCCGGCGTGCCGCCGTGCGACGACCTCGTGAACTCGCCGGGAACGCAGCTGCGCTATCGGCTCCCGCTCGAAAGCCCCGAGAACTGGACCCTCTTGGGCCTCGGCTTGTTCGCCGCCTTCTGGAACCTCGTGCTCCTCGTGCTCGCCGTCGGGGCGGGACTGGAGTTCACCAGCGGGCGGATCGACTGGCTGCTTCTTGCACTGCTCGTGCCCTTCGTCGCCGTCGGCGGCGCGGCCATCGTGCTGGTCGCCCGCGGGCTGCTTCTCGCCGCGGCCGTCGGCACCACGCAGCTGGAAATCTCGGACCATCCGCTCCTGCCCGGCGGCACCTACGACGTGCTTCTGGCGCAGGGCGGCTCGGGCACCATCCGCAAGCTCACCCTGGCGCTCGAACTCGTCGAGCAGGCGACCTTTCGCCAAGGCACCGATGCCCGTAGCGACACGCTCGTCGTCTGGCGGCGGCAGTTCGACGCGTGGTCCGACGTCGCCCTGCTCCCGGGTGCCCGGTTCGAGGTGCGGTCGACGATCGCCATCCCTGCCGACGCGATGCATTCCTTTTCGTCGGAACACAACGCCGTGCGGTGGCGGCTCGTCGTGCGGGGCGTGCCGGCCCGCTGGCCGGCATTCCAGCGGATGTTTCCGGTGGCGGTGTACCCCGGTGTCGCGACGCAGTCACACGCCGCCGGGCAGGCGATCCTCGGGGAGGCGACCGCATGAGCCTCGCCGGCGAAACGCCGCGGCACGGGCCGCACGTCGACGTGCAATTCGACCGGCCAGATCGCCGCTACGAGCCGGGAGATGCCCTGCACCTGCGGTACGACGTCGGGGGGCTCGGCGCGGAGCGACTGCGGGCCGTTGAACACTCCGTACTCTGGTACACCGAGGGCAAGGGGGAGGAAGACATCGGCGTGCACTTCTTCGAGCGAACGGCCACGCCGCGGGACTCCGGCAGCTTCGCCGTGACACTGCCCCGCAGCCCGCTGTCGTACGAGGGCGTGATCGTGAAGATTCGCTGGTGCGTGCGGGTGCGGGTCTTTTTCCAGGGCGGACGCGACTTCGTGTCGGAGCACGTCTTCGACGTCGGCCGGGTGCCCCCGGCCCGGATGCCGCAGGCGGCGAAGCCGTGACGGCCCTTCCGCCCCGTCCCGCGCCGAACCCGTTCGCCACCCGGCACACCCAGCCTGGCTCGCTGCCGCCGCTCGACGCCGAGGGCCGCCCACTCGAACTTGCCCCGCTCGCCGCCCGCCTGAGTGGTCTGGGACGCCGCAGCGGTGCGATCGTCGGGCCGCACGGCAGCGGCAAGACGAATCTGCTCGTGCATCTGGCTCGGTTGCTCGCGAAGACGGGCCATTGCGTGGGGCCGTTGCGGGCCCGCTCATGCCGCGATACGCCCGGCATCGTGCGGGCGATCCTGCGAGCGCCACGCGGCACGACCGTCTGCATCGACAGCTGGGAGCAACTCGGCTGGCCGGGGCGGCTCGCGGTCCGGTCGGCGGCGGCCTGGCGACGGACGGGACTCCTCGTCACGAGCCATCGCACGACCGAGCTGCCCACGCTCATCGACTGCCACACGAGCCGGATCGTGCTCGAGCGGCTCGTCGAGCGATTGCCCGACGCGGCCGGCATACCGCCGGGCGACATCGACGACGCATTCGCCCGCCACGGGGGCAACCTCCGTGATGCGCTCGCCGACCTCTACGACCGCTTCGAGGCCCGCCGGCCGTAGTCCGGTTGTGACGAACCTGCCGGTCGTGACGACTTCGGTCACGAGATTCACGAATCGTGCCCACTTTTTTCCGGCGAGCCGCGCCGCCGCGCAACCTAGGCTAGGAATGTCCGCAGTTCCGCCCGGAGGCCGCCGCCGGATCCTCGGACCGAATCGGAGGAGAGTGCGATGAAGACGCTTCGACTGACCGCCACGCTGCTGCTGGCAATTGCCTGGGCAATGACGACGCCCCGCGCCTGCACGGCGCAGACGCAGTGCTGCCTCAGTGAGTTCTTCGCCGGGTGCGGAACCTGCTTCAAGAAGCAGCCGGTCTACGCGGTGGCACCGGTGATGGCCCCCGTCGCGGCGCCGGTCATGGCCCCGGTGCCGGCTCCCCCGCCGCCGGTGATGGTGCCGATGCAGCAGACCAGCTACGTGCCCGAGACCACCTACCGCACGCAGTATCAGTGCGTGCCCGTCACCACCTACAAGCCCTCCTGCGAGATCGACCCGTGCACGGGCTGCAGCCGCGAGTGCATGCAGCCGGTGACCCAGTACGTGCAGCAGGCGGTGAACGTGCCCGTGACGCAGTACCGGGCCGTGACCACGACGAAGTATGTGCAGATGCAGCCCGGCTACGCCGCCCCTGCCGGCTACGCCCAGCCGGGCGTGCCCGCGGCATCCGTCGCACCGGCGATGCCGGCCGCACCGGCGGCCAGTCCGTTCGCCGCACCGATCCAGACGACGCCGCAGGCGTGGGGAGCCGCGGGCGCCGACGTCCCGCAGCAGCTCATCCCCAGCCAGCAGCCGGCGATGACTCCGCCGGCCCTGCCGCCGGCCGGCTACACGACGCCGACGTTCCAGCAGCCGCAGCCGATCGTGCCGCAGGGAGGCACGACCCTGATGCCGACAGCCCCGGCCGTTCCGCAGCCGCAGCCCACGCAGCCGCCGGCGCTGGCTCCCGCGCCGTCGCTCAAGCCGATCCCCGATCTGCAGAAGACCTACGGCAACGGCACACCCGCTCCGCAGGCTCCCACTGCCCCGCAACTGCCAGCCAATCCTCAGCTCCCGACCGCGCCCCCGGCCACCAGCGGCAGCTTTGCCGCCCCCTCGCTTCCCGGCAGTGCCAGTGGCACGACGCCCGCCTGGCCGAAGCAGCTTCAGCAGGTGCCGCCGAGCGGAACCACGCCGTCCCAGCCGTCGGCGACCGGCACCAACGGCATGCCGGTGCTCCCCGGCTCCGGCCCGGGCGCCGCCACCCACGCCTTCCCGCGGCTCCTCGAGCCGACGAGCCACACCACCTCGTGGCAGCCCGCCACCGTCGGCCCCCGCTACCCCACCGCCGCCCTGCCGGCCGGCCTCGGCGCCCGCTGAATTGCCCGCCGGCGACGTGACTGCTTCCTCGCCGATTCACCATGACGGCTAGGCGAGCAGGTCGGCGTGAGGATGCCGAGCGTGGCGTGCGGCCGCCAGCGAGGCAACTCATGCCGCCTGCGAGCCGGCTTGGAACCATCAAGGGGTAGACGCCGACCCCCGCGTTTCCACGCGGGGCTTCTATCAGAACGGGAGGCGAGGGTGTCGGTGCAAGCTCGAGGAGCATTTGGGCCGCCGCGGCCCATCGCGACGAGACTTGTACCGCACCCGAGCCGGTGCGTGTTCCACAGGGCGGCAACTCATCGCTAGGATGCAGCGAGAGCCGCCTCCTATGACGAATGCCGACATCGCCGCCGTCTTCGACCACGTGGCCGACCTCCTGGAGTACCAGGGCGGCAACGTTTTCCGCGTGCGAGCCTACCGCAACGCCGCCCGGATGATC
>Ga0315901_10004230_pt1 | contig 18001 bp, 18 predicted proteins | sample LakEriMetagenome_10_FD_203761 | JGI IMG/M metagenome (GOLD analysis project Ga0315901, IMG submission 203761) | Freshwater fungal communities from buoy surface, Lake Erie, Ohio, United States - Buoy 2 MA116 | ecosystem: Environmental > Aquatic > Freshwater > Lake | place: USA: Lake Erie, Ohio...
CCAACATCGAGACACCGGCTTGGACCAGGATCTGTTTGCTGGTAAAGGTCGCCATCTCGGCGGCGATGTCCAAATCCAGATAGGCGGACCGGGCAGCCTCGATGTTTTCCAAAATCGTATTGATGTTGTTCTGCGCCGATTCCAGGCGGTTTTGAATCGCGCCCACCTCGGATCTGGCGTTCAGCAACACGTTGATGGCTTCGGTGACGGCTGCTGATGCCGCATCCGCGCGATCAACGCTGGTAATGTTGCTATTGGTGATGCCCAGCGACTTGCTGTTCATGCCGCGCACGGCGAGGCTGATTTCGTCGTTGGCCGAAATACCGCTGGTGCCGACTTTGAAGGCGAAGGTGGTGGTGCTGGATTGACCCAAGGTCAAAGTGCCGCGCAAGATCGAGGTGTTGCCGACGATCAAATCCGCGCCTTTGTTGAAGCTTAGCGAGATATAAGCGTTGTCGCCAGAATTCAAGCCAGTGGCAGTTTGCGAGGTTAAGCGCACTGCCGTGCCCGAAATTAAGGCCCCGCCGCTATCAATCTGGTTGCTGCCGATAACACCGCTCAGCGTTCTGGTGCCCTGGGTGGCGGAAACGTAAATACCGACATCGGTCGCGCCGGAAATCGAGAAGTTGACGTTGCCCGTTGCCAAGCCGCCAAAACCGAAATCATTGAACATGGTCGACAGACCGGCTCGGAACATATCGGTAGAGCTATTCGTATCGCCGACCGTTGGTTGGCCAGAATAGCTCATATTGGCATTAATGATGGCGTTGTTGTTAAACGTGGTATTGGCGGCCAAACGATCGATCTCGTCGACCATGGCTTGGTATTCGGTATCCAACATGCCGCGTTCGGTGGATGACAATTGCGAAGAACCGGCTTGAGAAGCCAGTGCTTTTAATCGCACCAGAATATCGTACACGCGTGCCATACCGCCTTCGGCGATTTGGAACACGGCGATACCTTGTTGGGCGTTGGTGGAAACAGTGCGCAGCGAAGACAATTCAGCACGCAGGCGCGAACCGATAGCCATGGATGCGGCATCGTCACGGGCGGTTTCAACGCGCGAACCGGAAGCCAATTTACGCAAAGATGTGGTCATTTCGCGGTCAGCTTGTTGCAGAGCGCGATTGGCGATAGAAGCAGCGCCGTTAGATACGATATTAAGGGGCATAGTACTCTCCTACATGGATGGGGCAGTTAGTGGCATTCGTGCCACACACATCGCAGACTAACAGGAGATGGTTAAAAATCGCTTAACGGTTTTCGTATAAAAATAATTTTTTCAAAAAAAATGTATTAAGGTTTTGGTAATAAATAGCGCAGCATTATGAAGAGACTGCTCCACTTCCAAATTAAATCCTTACTCAACAAGCATATAGCCACCATAGGCCAGATTGATGTCCAACCCCAACCCAGAAAATGCGCCCCAGTCTTGGCAAGTATTCGCTAAACAGCGCGCCTCGAGAAAAACTATTGAAGCTGGTTTCGCCGCACATCAGGCGGGCGATTTAATCAAGGCCGAGCAGGGGTACCGGGATTTTTTAGCGGCGAATCCCGATGATATGGGCGGCCTAAGGTTGCTGGGCACACTATGTTACCAACAAAAGAAATATGACGAAGCCGAGGCATTGCTATTAAAGGTTTTGGAAGCCAATCCCAATGACGGCGAGATTTTAAACAATCTTGGTGCTATTTACCGCGACCAAGAAAAGTTTGAAGCCGCACAAGAGATTTTTGTCAAAGCGGTCGGGTTAAACCGTTATCATTGGCAATCGCACGGCAATTTAGCCAAAAATTGTCTCGAGCTTAAAAATTACGAGCTGGCTTTCACCGCCGCGACCGAGGCTTTGCAACTGAATCCAGATTTGATGGATATGCACAAAGTTTTGGGTGATAGCGCCATGTACACCCGCAAATATGATGTAGCCGTCAGCGAATACCGCTTATACGTCGAACATGCGCCCGAGGACGCCGAGGCGATCAATAACTTGGCTTTCAGCCTCGAACATGGCCGCGGCTATGACGAAGCGATGCGCCTTTACAAGATCGCTTTCGATCTGCGGCCCGATTCGCACGAAATCGGCTTGAATTACGGCAATATTCTGATGTTCTTCAAACGCTATAACGAAGCGGTCGAAGCCTATCGCAAGGCATTGGTCGCCAAGCCGATGCACATCCAAACGTATATCTCGCTGATTCAAGCGATGTTGTACCAATTCAACCTCGACCGGGCTTTTTATTACACCAAAGTTCTAGAGACATTACCCGATTATGAAAAAAGCGGCGCCAAATCGATCCGTGACCGTGTGTATGAATATGTTTTCGCCTTTGGCGAAGAAGACCTACGCTCGGCTAATTTGGAGCATTTCGATAATTTGCCCCCCCAAGCCTATAGCGGCATGTTCCTAACCAGTATTAAATTTTGCACGGATGCAGAAAAAACTTTGCGGCTATCGACCTATGCCAAGAACCTGGGCAATTTTCTCGCCGAAACGTCGAAAATGATGGAAACAAAAACCACGGTCATGCCCGGTCCCCGCGCCCACAAGAAAATACGTCTTGGGTTGCTGTCTTCGGATTTGCGCAGCCATGTGGTCGTAAAATTCTTGTTGCCGTTTATTAAAACTTATGATCGCGACGTCATATCGATCAACTGCTATTCGCCACTGCGCCAAGTCGAGGATGGCAACCAAAAAATCATCCGCGAGCATGTCGATCAATTCCATTTCGTCGAACATAAAACGATGCAAGATATTGCCAATTTGATCCTCGAGGACGAGAACGATGTTCTGATCGACCTTAACGGATTTACGGCCGATTCTCGCTTGACTGTTATGGCCAAAAGGCTGGCGCCGGTGCATATGGAATGGATCGGCTATCCGTTTACAACGGGTTTGCCCACGATCGATTACATGATTTTCGACCGCTATAATCAACCGGAGTTGGAGGGGTACGGCAGCGAAGAGCCCCTTGTCATGCCCAATTCCTACGCCTGTTATGAATCCGGCAGCGAGCCGGATTTTGACCCGACCCCGGCATTCGAAAAAAATGGCTTTATCACTTTTGGCACGTTCAATAACCCCAATAAATATACCCCGACCATTATCGAATCCTGGGCCAAATGCCTTTTGGCGGCGCCAAATTCTATTTTCATGTTTATCCGCCCTGAAGTTGGCTCCGAAGTTTTGCGCGAAAACCTGCAAAACGAATTCGCCAAACATGGCGTCGACAAAGAGCGGGTGCAATTCCACGCCAATCCGCTGGGTCAGCATCTGCATCTTTACCGTGCCTTGGATATCAGTTTGGATGTGTTCCCGCTGACGGGCGGCACGACTACTTGTGAATCGATGAGTATGGGCGTGCCCGTAGTGTCTCGCTATGGCCCGTTCCACCACAGCCGGCTTAGCCGCAGCTTTATCTCCAACGCGGGCTTCCCCGATTTATGCGCCGATAACGAAGCGCAATTCGTCAATATCGCGGCCAATTTGGCCGATGATCCAAAACTATTGCGCTGGCTGCATGCCAATTTACGCCCGATTATGCGCTCATCGCCGCTGTGCGATGCGCAGCTGTTCAGCGATGATTTCAAGCAAATGTTAGCAACCGTGGTAAGTACTCATGGCCTCCGTTAATCCGACCGCCGACCAAATTTCATTTCTGCTTGAACAAGCGCTGATTGCGCAGCAGCAGGGCAATTTGCCGCTGGCGGAGCAAGCTATTACCGCCGTGCTGACCGCCCATCCCGCGCATGCCGACGCATTGAATTTGCGCGGCACCATGGCCTATTTGCAGCAAAACTATGCCGCCGCCGCAGCTGACCAAGCCAAGGCCGTCAAGGCCGAGCCTAATTATGCGCCCTATCGCAATAATTACGGCATGACCCTACGCCGCTTGCAAAAACGCAAGGAGGCGGAACAGCAATTCCTCAAGGCGATTTCGCTCGAGCCCCAAGATCCCATGGCCTATGCCAATCTGGGGCGCATGTTGTACGAGGACGAAGACGAATTTAAACGTGCCGAGCCCTATTTGCAAAAGGCGCTACAGCGCGCGCCTGCTAATGAATCCATCCGCCGCGCCTATGCCGCTTGCCTGTTTGCGCAAAGCAAATATAAGCAAGCGATAGCAGAATATGAACAACTAGCCGCCCACGCGTTGGATATCGATGCGCTAGAGGCGCTGGCAACCGCGTATTACGCCACCGGCAATCGCCAAGGTGCGGACGAGTCATCGCGCAAGATCCTGCAACTTTCGCCGCAATCGGCGCGCGCCCATTATATCCAGGGCTGTTTGTTCATGGACAAATCCCATACGCGCGATGGCATCTCGGCGTTTCAGGCCGCGATTCGCCATGATCCCAATCATTTCGAGGCGCGCCAACGCCTGATCGACGCCCTGTTTCTAGAAAAAAAATTCATGCAAGGGCACGAGCATTTGCAATATCTTTTGGCCAAACCGGAATATGCCAGGCATCCGGTCTTGCTGGCGCAAAAATTGCGCTATTACAATTCCATCGGCGATTTACCCGCCATCATCGCCGAGGGCAATTTCCTCCGCCAAGACTTCGAGATCAGCGAGCATTTGGCCAGCGCCGCATCCTTGACCGGTTTGGTGATGGCCGAGGACGAGGCGACTTGCCGCCGTCTGTTCGACATTCAGCGCGTTTGGGCCAAAACTTTTGATGTGCCGGACGCCAAGCCGCTGTGCGCCCATAGCTGGGCGCAGCGGCACCGGCCATTGCGCGTGGCGCTGCTATCGGCCGATTTCCGCGACCATTCAGTCGGCAAGTTTTTGTTGTCGTTGATTCAAAACGCCGCGCCGGAATTGGTCGATTTTAATTGCTATAGCTTGATGGCGGCGCCATCCGATCAAATTTATCGCCACTTCCAATCCATCGCTAAAAACTTTGTTGATCTGCAGCATCAATCGGGCGACGACGTTGCCAAGCGCATTGCCGCCGACGGTAACGATATACTGATTGAATTGAACGGGATGACGTATGGCGGCTGTCCGCAAATATTGGCACAGCGCGTGGCGCCGGTGCAAATGTCCTGGCTGGGTTATCCGTTTTCAACCGGTTTTGGCCAGGCCGATTACATTTTGGTCGATCAATTCCTGTGCCCGGAAAATACCAATTGCATGACCGAACGGCCATTGATCCTAAAAGATAGCAGCTATCTTTGCTATGCTGCGGCCGAACCGCGTCCGATTGGCGCTTTGCCGCTGCAACGCGTTGGCGGCCAGTATGTCATGTTCGGATCGCAAAACAATCCCTACAAATTGGGGCTGCGCACGGCGGATTTGTGGCGTCGCGTGCTCAAAGAAGTGCCTAAATCCCGCTTGGTGCACATTCATCCGGAATTCCGCAATACCCAGCTGGCGGCGAATTTGCGAAAATATCTGGCCGGCGACGATATCGATCCCAACCGCATTTATCTGCGCGAAAATTACGCCGAGCATCATTTGGATCAGTACAACGATATCGACATCTGTCTGGACACATTTCCAGTGACGGGTGGCACGACCACCATGGAATCGATTTGGATGGGGGTGCCGGTCATCAGCCGTTTTGGCGCGCAGATTCATCAACGCGTCAGCTATTCGATTTTGCAAAACGCCGGGCTGGGTGATTTATGCGCTGCCAGCGACGATGAATATGTCGAAATTGCCAAGACTTTGGCGGCGAATCCAGCGCGCCTTTTGGACTTGCGGCAAAACCTGCGTTCCCGGCTCGAGCAAACAAGTTTGGTCGATACCAAAAAATTCGCCGATGCCTTTGTGCAAACTTTGTTGTCGATCGCATGACGCTTGCGAATGCCATCGCCCAGTTGCGGGGAGGCCCAGTAACGATTTTGGGGGCGGGGGGCTTTGTCGGCAGCCATTTGGCACGTTACCTGCAAGCCCACGGCGTCAAGTTCTCAGCCCCACAAAAAGACGATAAATCCTATATAAATCATGATCTTGGGTATGTATTTTATTGTATCGGTTTAACCGCCGATTATGCCAAACGGCCATTTGACGTGATCACCGCCCATATCGATTTGCTGGCACAAATTTTGCGCGCGGGGCGTTATCAACGCTTGGTTTATTTATCGTCCACCCGACTGTATGATTCTGGCGCGGGTGGCGGCGTCGAGACCCAGGATTTGATTTTCAATCCTGCCAATCCCCGGCATTCCTATGACTTGTCCAAGGCGATGGGTGAATGGCTATGTCTGCACACCGGACAGGGTAGGGCTTCGGTGGCGCGTCTGGCTTCGGTCTATTCGACCACCGATCTATCCGACCGCAATTTCCTGCACACCACCATCGAAGAAGCCTTGGGCGGTCAGAATTTTTCCCTGCGCACCGCCGCGGATTACGCCCGCGATTATGTCCATACCGATGATGTTTGTGCGGCCCTGGCCTGTATTTTGGCCAATGGCCGCCAAGGCATTTACAATGTCGCCAGTGGCCAGAACATTTCCAACCGCGAATTGTTTTTAAAAATCCAAACCCTAACCGGCGTCTTGATCAACCCGGAAATGCCGCCCACGGGCATAACCGCGCCGCAAATTGACATTAATAGAATTCGGGACGAGTTTGGCTTAAAACCCGCAAAGCTGTTGGATAAATTGGCCGAATATTTCAATCCCCATAGCCAATCCGCAGCATCTGGCGCATAATCGGGCGTATGGAAATATTGCATGCCACACGGGGCGAATTGGCGGATTATGTAACCCGCCAGCTGGCCCATTTTTTCCCCGACGCGCATACCAATCAAAACGGCGCGGTTGTCGCGAAATCGTTGGCGACGGCCTTGCAGCGCATGGAAAAGCCGGTTGCTGTGGCGAAACTGTGGCCGCTGGGCAAATTTTCGCATCTGCATTCCAATCAATACGCCGTATTTTTGTATTTCCTGGCCAACAGCATTTGGCGTGAACAACAAAACGAAGTCGTCGCCAGCAAGCTTTTTTCTCTGAACAAATCGCTGCACGGCCTCGAGATTTTTTACGCCATCGAATTGCCGGACATCTTTTATATCCCGCACTCGCCGGGCATTGTTTTATCCCGCGCCCATTATGCCGATTATTTCGTGCTGTACCAAAACACCACGGTCGGGCGCGTGCAGCCCGATCTACTGCCGCGTTTCGAGCCGGGGGTGGTGCTATATCCGAATTCCGTTGTCATCGGCAATTGCCATATCCGCGCCAACAGCTTTATCGCGCAGGGGCAAGCGGTCATCGATGCCGACACGCCGGGCGATTGTGTTGTCTTTAACCATAACGGCAAATTGATTTTCAAACCACCCAGCTTTGATATTCTGTCGTATTTCTTTAAAATCTAGGGAGCATGCAATGGCCATGGCAAAACGTAAAACCGCAAGCAAATCGAAAATCAAACCGCGCAAAAAAACTGCCGCCGCGCGCAAATCCGTTATCACCAAGGCGTATGTCCAGCAAACCACTGCCCGCGCCGGATTATCGGGGGCGCAGCAAAAGCTGATCCAATCGTTGAACGAATTGGGCGGGCATGATACCGCCCGGCATGCGGTCATCGACGCCCTACGCAGTATCGAGCGCGAGGTGATCTTGCCCATCAACCGCAGCGTGCGCGAGGAGTTGACCGGCCCTATTTGCGACGCCTTGTGCCAATATGCCGGGGTGATGCACAAAACCCTAAGCGATGGCACGCAGTTCAGTTTCCTGTATCGTAGCAAGATCGCCCGCGATTTGTTATTGTCGCCCGATCCCAAACCCGATCACGTGTTCGAGCCGCAAACGACCAAATTATTCGTGCAATGGTGCAAGGGGGCGAAGCACGTTGTGATCGGCGGCGCCTATGCCGGGGATCACGCGATTATGGGCGCCAAGGTGGTGGCCAAATCGGGCGGCTATATCCATTGTTTCGAGCCCAGTGACGAGCAGCGCAATTTGCTACTACACAACGCCGATGATAACGCCGTCAACGGTCAGATCATGGCCAGCGAATTGGGTTTGTGGTCGCGGGACAAGGTTACTTTGGAATTGGCGGGCAAAGATGCGTTCGCCTATGCCCGCGAATTGCGCGGCAGCAAAAAAGGCAAGATTACCTTTGCCGCGACCTCTATCGATGCCTATGCCAACGCCAACAAAATAAAGCAGCTGGATTTGATATTGCTGGATATCGAGGGGTCGGAATTGGAAACCCTGCGCGGGGCGGAACGGTTTTTAAAAATGCCGCGCGGACAGGCGCCGAATATCATTTTTGAATTGCACCGGTTTTTTGTTGATTGGTCCAAGGGCCTCGAGAAAACGCCGATTGTACAATATCTGCGCAAATTGGATTACCATGTTTTCGCCCTGCGCGATTTCCAATCCAACGTGCCGATGGCGGGCTGTAAATTCGAGCTTATCGAGCCCAAGGACGTGTATCTGGAAGGCCCTCCGCACGGGTTTAACATGGTCGCAGTCAAAGACCCAGGCTATGTGCAAACCAAGGATTTCCGCATGCTAAAGAACGTCAGCCCCAAATTATTGCTGCACAAAGACCCAGAACTCCATTGGCCGCAAGAGTGGCAGTAACCTAGTGGTTAGTGGCGGGCGGGGAGTGGAGAGAGCCTAAGTGCGGTGGTGATTACAGTTTAAGATTATACCAAGCCTCCCTCCCCCATATGGGGGAAGGAGGTTTATGTTGTATATTTCCTGCTAGTTTTACGTCTCAGGGGAATTGATGCTGAAAAATAAATTTAATCGGATGACCATTATGTCCGCTTGTTCGTTATGGACTAGAAGCGCAGGCCATTCTGAAGCAAATAGAATTCTTATCGAATTTGATTTGGAGCAAAGAGTTAGTGGAAACAATTTGCAAGATAAAGCCAACGAATTGGCAAAGGTGGCAATTCAGGATTCAGATTACAAGGTACAGACACTAGACGGAGAGTTGCCTATTGGAGAGGCTATTATTCGTATGGCTGTTTCCATCGCACCTGCACTTCGGACTGGGAATGATTGGGAAAAATTTATTCGTGGCCTACATCGAGACGGATTTGTAATTGAAGAACAAGAACAAAAAACTGGCTGGTTGAGGTCACAACTTGAAGTGAAATACGAATTAAGAAAAATGTATCCTGTTGAAACAGCAGGATTAGATGTATCAACAGCAGAATCAGAGGTTATTTCAGCTTTAAAGCGTAATGGCTTTAATTTGCCTTGTTTGCATTTAGAAAAAGCAGTCAATCAGCATTCTGTCGGCAACTGGTCAGAAGCAAATGGTGAGATAAGGAAAGCATTAGAGGATTTTTTGGATCAGATCGCCTTCAAAATAAACCCAAAATTGGATCAGGCGTTACCCAGTAATACAAAAAGAGAAACACTATTGGACGGGGATAAGCCTTTTTTGTTTTCTAGCCTAAATGAATTGACAAAAGGCGGCAGTAAACCTTCTTTTATTCAAGGCCTAATGAATCGCTTGCATGCAGAAGGTGGACACGCCGGGCTGTCTAGCGATGAAGATTCAACGTTTCGGTTGCATATAGTTATTATTACAATGCGATTGTTACTTAAGAGATTTGAGCAAAGAACGTAATTTATTGCTATTAATGTTTAAGGTAATTCTCTTTTGGTTGTGCTGTTTCATTTAGATAGCACTACCAGAGGCTTGCTATATTAATAACGTATTTCTTCTGATCGGATTAATAAATCTTGTTTGTCAAAATTCATTACTACTTTATCAATCCAATTCCGTCCAACTGACGTTGTCCAAACGCAACTTTTCCCGGTATTAGTCTTTTCGCATGTATCCGCCGGACCAAACTTTTCAATTACTTTTGAATATGAAGCTTTTCCATAGTCAGCTTTAAGATCGTACGGAGAAGAGCAACTGCTTAAAATCAATATAAGGCTGAGAAAAAATATATTGTTCATAAAATATCCTATAATGAAAATGCATTTTAGCTGCAAAAATTTTTAACGACACAATCGTGAGCATATTAGCCAAATAAACATATGTTCTTGTGCCCATTTTCTGATGGGGATAATTTGAGAATGTGTACAATAATAGAGGCAATGCATAAGATTTCAATCTCTAATGAGGTTGCGTGGTTATTATAGGTTTTCTTCTTGGTCTTTTACCTATTTGTTTTGAAATACAGGGCCAAAAGAAAGAGCTGGACAGTATAAATACCCTCCCACAAGGGGAGGGCATGGGGAGGGTTACCCCAACTTCTTCTTCAAAATCTCGTTCAGTAAATTGGGGTTGGCTTTGCCGCCGGTGTTTTTCATGATTTGGCCGACGAAGAACCCGAACATTTTATCCTTGCCCGCTTTGTATTCGGCGACTTTGTCCGGGTTGGCCGATAGCACGGCATCAATTGCCGCCTCGATCGCACCCACATCGGTGACTTGTTTCAGGCCCTTCGCCTCGACAATGCTGGCCGCGTCCTGGCCGGATTTGATCATCTCGGCGAAGACTTCTTTGGCGATTTTGCCGGAAATCGTGTTATCCAAAATCAACAAAATCAACCCGGCCAATTGTTTGGCCGATACGGGCGACTGGCCGATAGTTTTATCGTCTTTGTTCAGAGCGCCAAATAATTCCACGGTCAGCCAGTTGGTGGCCAATTTTGCATCGCTGGCGATTTCCGCCTTGCTACGGCTGGTACGGCCCACGCGCAATGTTTCCAGCATCGCATCGAAATACTCGGCGACTTCTTTTTCCGCCACAATCACGCTGGCGTCATAGGGCGACACATCATATTCGCGCAGATACCGCGCGCGTTTGTCGTCCGGCAATTCAGGTAAACTAGCTTTGATCGCATCAATGGTGGCGGCGGATACGACCAAGGGCGGCAAATCCGGATCGGGGAAATAGCGATAATCCATCGCATCTTCTTTGGAGCGCATCGCCCGTGTCTCGCCGCGCGTGGGATCGAACAGGCGGGTTTCCTGATCGATTTTGCCGCCGTATTCCAGAATCTCGATCTGGCGCTGTGCTTCGACCTCGATGGCCTGCATCACAAAACGGACGGAATTGACGTTTTTAATTTCACAGCGCGTGCCAAACGGGGCCCCGGGTTTACGCACGGACACGTTCACATCGCAGCGCATGCTGCCTTCTTCCATGTTACCATCGCACGTGCCCAAATACCGCAGAATCGAGCGCATTTTGCGCACATAGGCGGCGGCTTCCTCGGCACTGCGGATATCGGGTTCCGAGACGATTTCCATCAATCCCGTACCGGCGCGATTCAAATCGATGAACGATTTGGCGGGGTGCTGATCGTGCATGGATTTGCCCGCGTCTTGTTCCAGATGCAAACGAGTAATGCCGATTTTTTTCGATTCGCCGTTGGGCAGGTCGATCAACAATTCGCCCTTGCCGACGATGGGGCGGAAAAATTGTGAAATTTGATAGCCCGTGGGCAGATCGGGATAAAAATAATTTTTCCGGTCGAATACGGATACAGGGTTGATTTGCGCGCGCAGGCCCAGACCGGTGCGGATCGCTTGTTCGACGCATTTTTGGTTGATCACCGGTAACATGCCGGGAAAGCCCGCATCAACCAGGCTGACATGATCGTTCGGCTCCCCGCCAAATTCGGCCGAGGCGCGGGAAAACAATTTGGATTGGCTGGTAATCTGGGCATGAACCTCGAGGCCGATGACCATTTCCCAAGTGCCGGTTTTGCCAGTGATGGTGGTTGTCATAATATGATCCTATGCTTTTAGCTGTTAGCTGTTAGCTGTTGGGTCTTCCTAAAACCTAACAGCGGACAGCTAAAACCTTTAGACGGTAAATTGCGGTTTGTGTTTGAAATCGACAATTTGCTCTAGCGCGCTGGCGGCTTTGAACATCGACGCCTCGTCAAAACGTTTGGCCATGAATTGCAACCCAATGGGCAGGCCGTTTTTGAACAAGCCCGTGGGCACGGACATGGCCGGCAGACCAGCATGGTTGGCGGGGACGGTATACAAATCCTCAAGGTACAAATCGATTGGATTGCCAAATTTCTCGCCGATGCCAAAGGCCGGGCCGGGCGCGGTCGGCTTGAAAATGACATCGACGGATTTAAACGCTGCATCCAATTCGTCCACCAACAGGCGGCGGATTTTTTGTGCCTGGGTGAAATACGCGTCGAAATGGCTGCTGGACAAAACGAATGCGCCCAGCATCATGCGGCGCTGGACTTCGCGGCCAAAACCCTCGGCGCGGGATTTTTCGTACAGCTCGATGATATTTTCTGGATTCGCGGCGCGATGCGAATACCGCACCCCGTCATAACGCGCCAAATTGCTGGACGCTTCGGCGGGCGCGATGATGTAATAAATCGGCACCGAATATTTGAAATGGGGCAAGGAGATGGATACGATCTCGGCCCCGGCTTTTTTCAAATCCTCGATCCGCTTTTCCCATTCTGTGCGCAATTCGACGTTCATGCCGTCGATGAATGCTTCTTGGGGGATGCCGATTTTCATGCCCTTGATCGATTGGCCCAGATTTTTGGTCCAATCCGGCACTGGCTGATTGACCGATGTTGAATCTTTTGGATCATAGGAACAAATATTTTGTAGCATCAACGCCGCGTCTGCGACATTGCGGGTCATCACCCCGGCCTGATCCAGCGATGATGCGAACGCCACCATCCCATAGCGCGAGGCGCGGCCATAAGTGGGTTTCACCCCGACAATGCCGCATAATGCGGCAGGCTGACGCACGGATCCTGCGGTACAGCTGCCGGTAGCGCCCAGCACGGCGTGTGCGGCCACCGCCGCCGCCGAGCCGCCCGACGATCCGCCGGGCACTAATTTTTTACCATCGCCACGATCCCACGGATTGACCACGGCACCGAAATAGCTGGTTTGGTTGGATGCACCCATGGCAAATTCGTCCAAACTGACTTTGCCCAAAGTCATAACCCCCGCATCCAATAATTGCTGGGTGACGGTCGATTCATAGGGCGGTACGAATTTTTCCAGCATTTTCGACGATGCTGTCGTGCGCACACCCTTGGTGCAAAATAAATCTTTGTTGGCGATTGGCACGGCTTCTAATGCGCGGGCTTCACCTTTGGCTAGGCGGGCATCCGATGCTTGCGCCTGTTGCAATGCCAATTCCGGCGTTTCGGTGACAAAGGCGTTTAATGGCCGTGCCCGCTCAACCGCATCAATAAAAGTTTTGGCAACTTCGGTAGCCGAGAATTTTTTCGCGCGCAAACCCGATGTTAATTCGGTCAGCGTCAAATCGGTCAGTTTGCTGGGCAGTTCTTTTTTTATCGCAAGCGACATGTGAATTCCTGAAGTTAACTTGGTACTTTGCACTTGGTACTTGGAACTTACTCAATAACCTTCGGCACGGCAAAAAATCCCATATATTTGTCGGGTGCATTGGCCAGAACATCGGCGACTTTGTGGCCATCCGACACCACATCGGGCATTTGCGGCATGGCATCGCCAAAGGTGACCAGCGGTTCGATCCCTTTGGTATCGACGGCTTGAATCTGTTCGATCCAGCCGAAAATCCCACTCATATCGGCGGCAAAGGCGGCGCGTTTTTCCTCGGGCACATGAATGCGGGCCAGTTTGGCGTAACGGACGACATCGGCTTCGGTGAATTGAGACATGGTAACTCCTTAACAATTGTCTGAAAATAGCGGATAATGCCGCAAAATGAAAGGGTCAGCATGCAGCCGGTAACACCCCCACCTATGGGGCAAAAAATTTTGGGAATCGACGTTGGCAGCAAAACCCTAGGTTTGGCGCTGTCAGACCGCAGCCACACGATTGCCAGCCACGCCCATACCATCCAACGCGGCAAATGGGCTGTGGATTTGGCCGAGATTAAAAAACTGATTGCAGTCGAGCGCGTTGGCATGATCGTGTTGGGCATGCCGCTGAATATGGATGGCACGCCGGGCGCATCCGCACAGGCGGTTAAAACCATGGCCAGCAATCTGCGCCGTGATGGGGATCTGGCTGGGATACCGGTGGAGTTTTGGGACGAGAGGCTATCGACCGCCGCGGTCGAACGCGAATTGATTGCCCAGGATATGAGCCGTCAAAAACGCGCCGAACAAATTGACGCGCGGGCAGCAGCGTATATTCTACAAGGTTTTTTGGATTATTGGCGTAATCGCAACATGCCGCAGAATGGGGATTAGGCCCGGCTGTGGGCCATTTCCCGCACTGCTTGCATGCGCAAGGCTGCGGCTTCCATCATCAGGCTGCCGATCTGCGCTTCGATTACCATGCGAAACTTACCCTGAGCTTCGGCGGGCAGGGCGTTTAACATCTGACGCAATGCCTTGGCTTGTTTTTCTTTCAACTGCGCCTGGGCCAGCAACCCCAAATGCGGGGACATGGTAATTTGCTTTTGCTGCACCGGGTGTTGGCGGGGCTGATCGCGATTGATACGATGGCTGCGTGCCGTATCGGCGGCACGGCCGGATTTATGCTGTACGGCTTTGACCAAAACGCGGTTGCCAACTCTGGCTAAACTGCCCGCAGCGCTAGTGACAGGATAAAAACCTGATTGAACATTACGCTGAACGGGGGATTGTTGTGCTGCTGTTGTGGCTTGTGCGATGTTACGTCCTCTGGCCGTGTTGCGAAGCACAAAAACCTTGTCGCCTACACGTGCCCGCGGCGGACGGCGAGAACTCCCCGTCCCAGAAACGGACGAAGAAACGGTCTCAGCGGTAGCGGCAGAGGCAGATGCTTTGCTCATGGCTGAATAGTAACAAAGATTAACGCATAAATCAGCGGAAAAAATGTGAAATTATTGTGACTGACGCATAGAAGGTGTATTGAATAAGACGACAAAATTTGCTATACCATGGCTATGCGCATTATTTTTGCCGTGTTATTGATTTTTGCTGCTCTCCCGGCCCAAGCGGGGGAGTTCACCCGCATTTATCATAACGGTATGCCGGCCAACACGGAAAAGGCGCGCATCGCCTCGGCCCAGCCGCAATTGCCGCAAAAGGGCGGCACGCCGGTTTGGACCTTTACCACCGAAAGCGGCAACACCACCTACACCCAGTATTCGGTTGTTAGCAGCAACAACAATGTCAGTGATTTCTTGCGCTCCGGCCGTGCGTCTTCCCGGGGCTTTACGGGCGTTACCTCATCCGCCATCGATAACGGACTTTATTTCAATCGTTAATCCGCCACTTTAAATTTGGGGGCCAAATGCTCCGTTTTCTTTGTGCCTTGAGCTTGGTGATGGGCATGTTGCTGTTGCCCGTTCAGGCGGCCGAGAAACCCATTTTGCTGCCCTTGCGCATTCATACCTCGTCGGGCGAACATAATTTTTTGATCGAGCCCGCATTAACCCCCCAGCAACAGGCCAAGGGGTTGATGGGCCGGACCAAAATGGACGATGATTATGGGATGCTGTTCCCGATCAGCCCGCCGCAGCCAATGACGATGTGGATGGAAAACACCCTGATCCCTTTGGATATTGTGTTTATTGGCGCCGATCGGCGGATTGTGAAGATTGTCACTGGCCAGCCCTTGGATCGTACTTTGTTGTCATCGGGCGGTAGTGTGATTGCCGCGCTGGAATTAAAAGGCGGGATCACCAAAAAATTGGGCATCCGCGCTGGCGATAGCGTTGAATGGTAAATTTCCGCCACCGCCTTAATAAACCTATCCAGCTGGCGGCAAAATAAATATAATGGCGTTTACACTTGTTGTTGCGTGCCCATAGCCCTGTCCGCCGAAGCCCTTCGAAGCTTTAGCGAAGAAGGGGCGTAGGGGGATCAGCTGGCCAACCTCGAGCGCGTAGCGCGAGAGGGACGAATAAACCTATCCAGCTGGCGGCAAAATAAATATAATGGCGTTTACACCTGTTGTTGCGTGCCCATAGCTCAGCTGGATAGAGCAGCAGCCTTCTAAGCTGCAGGTCGCAGGTTCGACTCCTGCTGGGCACGCCAATTAACTACCCGGTGATTTTATTGAACCGAAAATTATCGGCATAGGATTTGGCTTTGGTGTCGCTAGTTTCGGGTTCGACCACCACATAATCCTGATCGATTTTTTTGGCATAGGCGATGGCCGCTTCCTGGCTGTCGAATTCCAGGCGGGTTTGTTTCAACGTATCGCCCGATGCGGCCCAACCCATCAAGGGATTGGGATCAGCGCGGTCCAGCAACGGAAATTCGACTGACCATTTTTTAGTCTTGCGCATGCCGGATTGCATGGCGGTCTTGGCGGGCTTGAAGATGCGCAACATGATTTCTCCGCTAGAATAGCACTAAGATTATTTAAACATAATTCAACAGCTGAGTTATAAAAAATAGCCCGGTCAGATGCAACACAAACAATGCATAGCCTAGGGAAATAAACAATCCGTCTCTCTGAAGTATCCCGAGTGCGAGCGCAATCATGCCAATCGAACCGGGAACATTCATGAACGGTATCGGCAGGAAAATGACCAGCGACAAAATTATCAATTGTGAGCCAGTGAACAGTCGATTCTCCCACTTGGCCAAAAGCGGCCAACGAGGTTTTAGCCAACGCTCGGCCCGTTGACCATAGTGCTGCAACCGATCCAAATATGGCCGCCAAGCGCGGCAACTGATTCTTTTGTCCAAATAACGCCAGCGCGAGGTCGTGATATCCGCGTTTATGGTATATAGCGCGGAAATCGCCAATAGCGGAATGCCAATCACAAAGGAATTCATCGGCAAGGGAGAAAGCGCGATGTTCAATAGCGATAAAATGATCAAGAGCAATAGTGCAGAATCAGATCCCGCCGTTCCCAGTAATTGGCGCAACGTGATTTGATCGTGTGTGCGGACGTAATCGCTTAGCGCCGATAAATGTTGAGAAAGCATATCGTTAGCCTGTGCTGAATTCGCGTCGGGAATTTGGGTCGTGGCGCGAATTGAACTGTTTATTTCTTTTCAACCCGACCAAGCGTGCGCAAGCGTTACGAAGGTGGCTAGTCGGGGAGACAGGATTTGAAACTTCTCATCTTTCGCGCCACCGCCTAGCCAACCTAGGCGCGGGCAGATTCAAATCCTCTTTTGGATCAACAGCATGGTCGGGGAGACAGGATTTGAACCTGCGACCCTCTGCTCCCAAAGCAGATGCGCTACCGGGCTGCGCTACTCCCCGAAACCATGGCCTGTGGTTATAACTGAATTTGTTGCCGCCCGGTAGCACAAATAATACGCTACGGCCTGGGCGGCCTTCGCTGGGGCGGGCTATCGCTACTCCCCGAAACCATAGCAGTGGTTATAACTGAATTTGTTGCCGCCCGGTAGCAAGAAATGAAACGCCCCGCGCCATAATGGGGGCGGGGCATGCTCAATTCGTTAACAATTGCGCCTATTTGTTTTCGTCGGCACTTTTCTCGATGCTTTTGCCACCTTTTTGGATGTCCTGGCCCATACCTTCCATGGTATTGCAAGCAGCCAGCAAAGGCATAGCCAATATCGCAAGAGTAATAATAATCCGTCTCATAGATTCACTCCAATCAAAGGGGTTAAACCGGGGGTGCCTTGCCGCGAGTAGCATGCGCAACAGCAGCAATCAGGAATAGGACGATAAAGACACCGAATAAAATCCGCGCCATCTCAACCGAAATGGCGGCAACGCCGCCAAATCCCAATAAAGCGGCAACCAAAGCGATTATCAAAAAAGTAATAGCCCAATTTAGCATGACAATTCTCCATCATAAGTTGTTGTGATCAGGTTAACGCGTGGCCATAACGGCCCAAGCCGAGGTCTAGTTAATTGCGGGGTCCCGGAAATTTTCAAAACGCGTGGATTGCTCGGCGTTCAAATTAAAATCGATCGATCTGTTTTTACGCAGCATTTGTAATTCATTAAAATTTATCGCCGCCAGATCGCCGCCCATGCCCATTTTGCGGTTGAAACCCATGATAATCTGGGTCGATTCGGAATTGCGGAAATAGACATTGTCGACATCGGCGACTTTTTTGCCGTTGCTATTGAACACGCTGCCTTTTAGCAATTGGTTCACACTGAGGCCATCGGTGGGAATAATTTTCGCCTTGGCCCAATCATTTGCGTCGTAT
>Ga0315901_10004231_pt1 | contig 17999 bp, 20 predicted proteins | sample LakEriMetagenome_10_FD_203761 | JGI IMG/M metagenome (GOLD analysis project Ga0315901, IMG submission 203761) | Freshwater fungal communities from buoy surface, Lake Erie, Ohio, United States - Buoy 2 MA116 | ecosystem: Environmental > Aquatic > Freshwater > Lake | place: USA: Lake Erie, Ohio...
CCTGTGGCTCGCCCAGGGTCAGCCCGCGCGCGTGCTCGGTCTGCTGGCTCCCCAGCTCGAGGCCTCGCTGCTGCCGCGCGCGCACCCGGAGTGGCTCGACGCCCGCACGGTGCTCGAGCGGGCGAACGCCGTGGTCTGAGGGCGGTCGGCGCGACGTGCGGCCGGCGCGCCCGCGCGCCGTGGCCGACCCGCATTCAGTCGGCGCGCTGCCGTCGGCGACATTCGTCGCGCACCGCACGAGGGGCAGAAGCCGCGGCGCTTGCAGCTGAACCCCAGCAGCTTGTCGTGGCCGCAGTCGCCGCAGCGCAGGCGCGCGAGCGTATGACCCAGCTTGCTGCCGACCAGGCGTTCGCGCCCGGGACGGACGAGCACGGCACTTGTGCCGATGCCCTCAAAGCCACTAGCATCATGTTTTACCAAGTAAGACTTCGGAGTTGCCATGGACGCCGTGCTGATATCGACCAAAGGCCAGATCGTGCTGCCGGTGGCCGTGCGACGCGCGCTCGGGCTGAAGCCGGGCATGCGGGTCCACGTCCAGGTGGACGGCCGCAAGGCGACCGTCACGCCGGTAGCTCCGGCCCCGACTTCCAGCCTGAAGGACATCCAGGACCTGCTGCACTACGACGGCCCGTCGGTTCCGATCGAAGCCATGCGCGTCACCGACTACCGGGATTGAGAACCCGTGCGCGCTGTCGACACCAACGTGCTCGTTCGCGCCCTGGTGCGGGACGACCCGATCCAGGCTGCCCGGGCAGAGGCACTGATGCAGGCGGGCGAGGTCTTCGTGCCGGTCACGGTCGTGCTGGAACTGGAGTGGGTGCTGCGCTCGCGCTACGGCTTCGCACCGCAGCAGGTGGCGCGCGCGATGGAGATGCTGGCTGGCCTGCCCAGGGTGAACCTGCATGAAGCGGATGCCGTGCGGGTGGCCGCCCGGCGCGCCGCCAAGGGCTGGGATTTCGCCTACGCGCTGCACCACGCGCTCAGCGCCGGCTGCGACAGTTTCTCCACCTTCGACGAGAACCTGGTCAGGCGCGCCGGGCGGATGCGCCAGGAAGTGCTTCCGCGCGTCGCCCGGGTCTGAAGACGCCGGATGCTCAGTCGGCGCGCTGCGCCGTCACCAGCCGCATCGCCGTTCGCAGCACGTACTGATCGCCCTCGACGTGGGCCTCGAGCGCGGCCTCGATCGCCTGCGCCGCCTGCGTGCGCTGCGCGGCGTCGAGGGTGTTCCAGATCTCGCCCATGTTCATCTCGACCAGCGGCCGCCAGAAGGGCGTGCCCTTGCGGATGCGCGGTGACATCGCGAGCTCGCGCTCGCGCAACTGCACCGCGCCCGCGGTCTCGAAGATGCCGGCCAGCAGCCCCGGCGTGGCATAGCGCAGCGGTGCCGTCATCTCGTCATCGGTGATCCGTCCGGGGAACAGGCGCTGCAGGGCGCGGCCGGCCACGAAGAGCGTGGTGTTGGCGTCCTCGGCACCCCAGACCAGAGCTGCCAGCCGGCCGCCCGGGCGCAGCACCCGCAGGCATTCGCGGGCGACCGCACCGATGTCGGTGGCGTACATCAGGCCGTAGCGGCAGGTCACCGCGTCGAAGCTGCCATCGTCGAAGGGCAGCCGTTCCATCGCGGTCACGCGGACCTCGACGTTGGTCAGGCCGGCGCCCCGGGCGCGGCCCTGCAGCGCCTCGAGCATGCGAGCCGACACGTCGGTGGCCACCACCCGGCCGGTCGGGCCCACGCGTCGGGCCGCCTGCAAGGCGGGCTCGCCCACGCCCGAGGCGAGGTCGAGCACCGCATGACCGGTGCCGATGTCGGCCTCGTCGAGCAGCGCGGCGTTGATCTTTTCCTGCTGGGCGGCCAGCGCATCGGCCCAGCGCTCCCAGGCCGGTGCGCTCGCCTCGTAGTGCGCATGCCAGTCGGTGGTCGGGTTGGTCATCGTCGATCTCCTCGTGCCTGGGGTGGGCGTGGATGGCGCGGTCGTGCGGCTCAGAGCGGCTGGCTGCGATCGTCGTCGCCGCGCAGCACGCTCGATGCGTAGCCGATCGCAAGCAGCAGCCACGATGCCACCGCGCTCCAGTGCAGCGGGCCGACGCGGCCGGCCAGCTGCACGTTCAGCGAGCAGAAGAAGCCGACCACCAGGCCCACGGTCATGCCCTTCAGGATGGCGCTCAGCGCCGGTCCGGGCCGGGCATCGCGGGCCAGCCAGCAGGTCGCGGCGAAGGTAAGAAACGTTGCGCCCAGCTGCCGGGTGATGTCGAGCACCGTGTCGCTGGCATCGGCACCGTACAGGGTGAGCAGGGATGAGGGATGCAGGACCAGCCAGACGCCGTAGACGAGGGCGATGACGGCATGGATCCGAAACAGCAGATGGGCGGGCATGGCGGCTCTCCGGGGTGGGTTGGAGCCGTCATTGAACCAGACGCCCATCGGCTCGGCCACGTCGAAAGTGGCCGGCGCGGGTGTGCATCCTGACGGTTGACGCCGGCCGAGTCGTCGCGTCCGGCCCGAGCACGTTCACCCTCCGAGCAGCTGCGCGCCATCGACTCTGGCCGCCTTCCTGTCGAAGGTCCAGAGTGGTCGGTGCCCGGCAGCTTCGGCCAGCGCCACGTGCAGGCAGTCGCTGAAATCGGCGGGGGTGTTCTCGTACTGATGCAGCGCCCATTCGAGGCCCGCCTCGGACTCGACGACGAGCTCGGCGGTCGACAGCACGGCGGACAGCGTCGCGACGATGTCCGTTTTGCCGAGTCGGTAGACCGAGCGCAGCACCCATTCGAGCTCGAGGAAGACGCTCACTGGCACGAAGAGCGGCTCTTCTCGTTCGATGGCATCCTGGATGAGGGTCCGAACCCGGACGAGCTGCTCGGCGTCGTCGGCGACCAGCAGGCGCACCAGGATGTTGGTGTCCAGCGCTGCCATGCGGCGGGCCTGCGCTCAGCGCCAGGCGTTCATGTCGTCGACCGACACTTTCCCGCGCTTCGAGGGCTTCACCGTACCCGCCAGATCGAGCAGCTTCCCGGTCTTGGCGCGCACGATGAGCGTTCCATTGGGCAGCACATGCCAGACGAGCCGACTGCCCGGCCCGACGCCGACTCGCTCCCGAATCCCGACCGGGACGGTGGTCTGGCCCTTGGCGGTAATGGTCGATTCGTGCATGGATTGCCTTGCTAAAAGCACGATAGTAATGAGTCACGGTGGGCATCGCAAGTGGGGTCGCCCCGCGTCGGCGCAGCGACGCATCGGCCGAGGCGGGTTGCATCCTGACGGTTGACGCTGGTCCCGGCGCCATGTCGATGGGTTTCGTCGATGTGCTGCTGCAGGAGACCGCTGCAACGATCGCCATCGTCGACCGCGGCGCAGTGCCCGGTGGCCACTGGAACCATGCCTACGCGTTCGTGCGCCTGCACCAGCCGGCCCCGCGCTACGGGCTGGCCTCGCGCGCGCCGCCGCTTCGTCGATGGCACCCACTTCGAGACCGCCAGCCCCCTCACCCATCGGCGCAGCTGCGAGGTCGCGCCCGCGGTGATCTGCGTGCCGCCCAACGACCTGCCGCGGCGAGCGCCCGGGCATGGCAGCTTCGTGGTCCTCGGCGGCGGCTTGCTGGTTCGCGATCAGCCGCGACGGTAAAGTCGCCCTCGGATTGCCGGCCAAGGAGTGTCTGTCGTGCTGCTGGAGCGTATCGCCCTCGTCGCCTGCTTCGCGCTGCTCGCCGGCTGTGGTGGCGCGGGGGGCGATTCGACTTCGGATTTCGCCCAGCGGCTGGCGGCCTCGGGTAGTGCGACATCCGGTCATGTATCGCAGGGCGCGGATCCGTCAGGACTTCCCGGCTTGATGCCCGGCCTGATGCCCGGCGCCCGGGCGATCGCCAGCCTTCCTGCGCCGTCGTCAATGCCCGCCATCACCGTCGAGCAGTTCTTCCAGTGGGCCGAGCTGGCGTTTCCGCAGTACTTTCCGGCAAGCGGTCAGCCCGGTACGCTTCAGACCTACCAGTTCCGCTATTACCCGGCGACCGACCTCTACCTCGCGGTGCAGGGTGGCACCCGGGTCGTTGCCCTGGGTCGGGATACGGCCTACCAGCTCGTCGATCTTGGCGCCTTCACCGATTTTGCGCCGGTGGTGGTGGCGGCGGTGCAAGGCACCCGCACCATCACCCATGGTGGCGTCCCGGTGCAGGTGGTGATCCACATGCCATCCGCACCGGTCAGGGAAGCGCTGGTGCTGTACCACGGCACCGTCTGGTTCGACGACCGCATCCTGCCGGCCGCCCAGAACACCCTCGAGAACTTCAAGCGCCTGCTGTTGCGCGACGATACGCTGCTGGTCAGCGTCGCCCACCCCCAGCAGCATCGCGAGATCGGCGAGGGCTTGCGGGAGGCCGAGGCAGCCCTCCTCTGGGTGCAGAACGAAGCCTCGAGGGTTCTGGGCGTATCCATCCAGCGTGTCTTCATGGCCGGTCATTCCCAGGGTGCCTACCTGGCGACCCGGCTGAACACGATGCATCGGACCGATGGGGTGATCGCCAATGCACCCGGGCCCCTGGACTTCGAGTATCGCTGCCTGCTGGAGGAGCGCGGCGGCGCGCCGGGCAGCGAGGAGTGCGGCCTGATGATCCAGCGCTACGGTCCTGCGTCCGTCAACCCTGCGCCGTATCGCAGCATCTCCCTGTTGTCGTTCACCCAGGGGTTCAAGGCGGATGCGCTGTTCGTTCAGGGGCAAGACGACGGCGTGATCCAGATGCGCTCGTGGCCGCTCTTCAGGCAGGCCGTACAGACCTGCACGAACTGCCAGCAGCCTGTTTTCCTCGAGGTTGCCGGCGGCCATGAGGCGCTGTTCAGGAGCGTCGAGGCGCGCGCGGCGTTCAATCAGTTTCTGGACCAGCGACGCGTCAGGTAGGCGGTTCGAACGCGATCAGCCGCGTTCAAGCATCTCCTCGATCTGCCCGAGGCGTTCCTTGCCGAAGAACATCTCGGTCCCGATGAAGATGCTCGGAATGCCGAAGGCGCCGCGCGCCACGGCCTTCTCGGTGTTGTCGATCAGGGCCTGCTTGATGGCGCCGTCCTGCGTCCTCGCGACGAGCGCCTCGGCATCGAAACCGGCGGTGGTGAGCACCGCCGCGACGGCGGCGGCGTCGGTGACATCGAGCCCCTGCTCCCAGATCGCGGGGTTGAGCGCCTCGATCAGGCGGATCCGGTCATCGCCCTCCCGCGACACCAGCATCCGCAGCAGGTTGACCGAATTGAACGGGAAGGCGGGGTTCATCCGGAATCGGTGCAGGCCGTGCTTGTCGATGAAGCGCTGCATCTCGAGCTTGGCATAGGCATTCTTGCCCTTGATCTCGGCGTCGCGGATGAAGGGCGGTGCATTGCCGGTCAGCTTGTGCATCCCGCCGAGGAACGCGGGCGTGATGATGAGTTGCGCACCCTGGCGCGCAGCGAGCGCGCGCAGCGGCTGCCACACCAGATAGGCATTGGGGCTGACGAAATCGAAGATCAGCTCGATGGTCTTGGTCATGGTCGTTCTCCCGTGGGTTCTCGCAACGCGGTATTGTCGCTCGATCGAGCCGTACGCTCAGGTTGCGGCAGTTCGGTCATGCGCTGATGCCCTTGGCGAAGGCGGGCCGATTCTCCAGGCGCTCCACATAGGCAAGCAGATGGGTCATCTCGGCGGGTACGCAGCCCAGCCGGCGCGCCATGTAGCAGGCATGACCAAGCATGAAGTCGACGCCCGACAGTTCGCCGAGCATGTAGTCGTGCCCGGCCAGCGCTTCGTTCAGCGGTTCGAGTGTCTTGGTCAGCAAGCGCCTGGCCTGACCCAGGATCTCCTCGTTGCGCCGCTCGGGCGACAGCAGCAGGGTCTGCACGACGATGGTGTTGATCGGTGGCATGACCATGCCCTCGCAGTAGTGGAACCATTGCAGGTAACGCGGGAAGCGCGGTGAGTCGGTAGCCGGCCTGAGCGCGCCGTCGCTGTGGCGCGCGATGAGGTATTCGACGATGGCGCCCGACTCGTACAGCATCACCTCGCCGTCTTCCAGCACCGGCACGCGGCCCAGCGGGTGGCGCGCGCGGTGCTCGTCGGACTTCAGCGCCCTGGGGTGAAACGCCATGCGGTTGAGTTCGTAGGGAAGTTGCAGTTCCTCGAGCAGCCAGACGATGCGTCCGGCGCGGCTGTTGGGGGCATGGTGGAGCTTCAGCATGGATGTCTCCGGTTGAACATGGCGGCCAGGCCGGCCGGGCCTGCGGGGCTACTTCAGATCCGGGCTGCCGGCGTGGTTCCACCAGGCGAGGTCGGAGTGCGCGCGCAGATCCAGCTCGAACGTCCAGGCCGAGCGGTGCTGGTGTGCCAGGTGGTAGTAGGTGTTGGCCACTTCGGCCGGCAGCAGCAGACCGTCATTGGCCAGACCCTTTTTCTCGCGCAGTGCCTGGAAGCGCTCCGGCCCGAGCATCTTGCCCAGGGTGTCGGGCGCATCGACGGCGCCGTCGATCACGATGTGCGACACATGGATGCCCTTGCTCGCGAACTGCGCGTTCAGTGACTGGCACAGCATGCGCCGCCCGCCCACGGCCGCGGCGTGCGAGTGCTGGCCGGCGTTGCCGCGCATGGCGGCCGTGGCCGAGGTCACGAGCAGCACGCCCTTGCCGCGCTGCTCCATGAACGGAAACAGCACCTGCGCCAGCCGGAACAGGCCGAAGGTGGCCATGCGCCACCCCATCTCGAAGGCCTTGAGCGTGGTGCTGGCCAGACCCCGGTCGCCGATCTGCGCACCGAGGTTGAACACCGCCACCGCGATCGGGCCGACCTCGGCCTCGATGTGGGTGACCAGCCTCTCGATGCTGCCTTCCTCGACCGCATTGATCATGAAGCCGCTGGCCGAGCCGCCCTCGGCCTCGATCTCGGCGATCAGCCTGTCGAGGCCCGCCTTGTCGCTGCGGCGCGCCAGGCAGGCGTGGTAGCCCTCGCGCGCGAAGCGCTTGGCGACATGGCCGCCGATGCCGGCGCCGGCGCCGAGGATCAGACAGACGGGCTTGGTCATGAAGCGTTTCCTCGTGTGAGAAGGGCGCGGCCAGGCCGCCGCGCAACCGAGGCTTGCCATTGTGAACCAATCGGTACAGAATGCAAGCATGGCGCGCCCCCCTGAGTTCGATCGCAGCAAGGCCCTGAACAAGGCGCTGGCGCTGTTCTGGCGCAAGGGCTACCAGGCTACCTCGCTGGCCGATCTGCTGGTGGCCATGGACATCGGCCGCAGCAGCTTCTATGCCGCGTTCACCGACAAGCGAACCCTCTATATCGAGTGCATGGACCTGTTCTCGGCGCGCGTGCTGGCGTTGCTCGAGCGCGCCCGCGCCGACAAGCCGCCGGTCGATGTGCTGCAGGATTTCTTCGAGGGTAATCTGGTCGGTGGGCGCGCCGCGCGGCCCGACTGGGGCTGCCTGCTGGTGAACTCGGTGCTCGAGATGGCCGGTGTCGATGATGATCTCGTTGCGCGCGCAAGCAATCACCTGACGGACCTGCAGCGCTATTTCGAGTCCTGTCTTCGGGATGCCGGCGCGGGCCCCGCGCAGGCCGAGGAACTCGCCGCCATGCTGATGCTGTTCAACGAAGGCATCCGTGTGTCGAGTCGCCGCCGCCTGCCGCAGTCGCAGCATCTTCAGACCATCGCCGCCACCTTCCGCCTCGTCAGGAGCGTCATCGCATGAGCGCCGCCTCACCCTTGCCGCCCAGGCGGTTCACCACGGTCCGCGGTCATCGCCTTGCGCACGTCGAAGCGGGCAGCGGCGACCCCATCGTGCTGCTGCACGGCAACCCCACCTCCAGCTACCTGTGGCGCGACGTCATCGGCCCGCTGGCGGGCCTGGGCCGCGTGATCGCGCCCGACCTCATCGGTCATGGCGACTCCGGCAAGCTGCCCGAAAGCGCCGGCCCCGGCCGCTACACCCTCGAGACCACCTACGATCTGCTCGCCGCCCAGCTTGCCGCGCTGGGTGTCGATGGTCGCGTCACGCTCGTGCTGCACGACTGGGGCAGTGCGCTCGGCTTTCACTGGGCCCGGCTGCATCCCGACAAGGTGCGCGGCATCGCCTACATGGAAGCCATCGTCATGCCCCTGCCGTCGTGGGATGACTGGCCGGAGAAGGCGCGGGGCATCTTCCAGGGTTTCCGCTCGCCCAAGGGCGAAGACCTCGTCCTGCGGCGCAACCTGTTCATCGAGGGCGTGTTGCCCAACTCGATCCTGCGCAGGCTGACCGATGAGGAGATGGCCGTCTATCGCGCGCCCTTCGCCGCGGAGGCCGATCGCCAGCCGACGCTGAACTGGCCGCGGCAGATCCCCATCGCCGGCGAGCCACCGCATGTCGTCGCGCTCGTGCAGCAGTACGCCGACTGGCTGAAGACCAGCCTCATACCCAAGCTCTTCGTCAACGCCGACCCCGGGTCGATTCTCGTCGGCCGCCAGCGCGAGTTCTGCCGCAGCTGGCCGAACCAGCGGGAGGTGACCGTACCGGGCCTGCACTTCATCCAGGAGGACTCCGGCGCGGCCATCGGCCAGGCGGTGGCGGCCTGGCTCACGACGCTCGGCTGAAATGACCCCGCCCGACCCCACGAGATCCGAATGACAGACACCCTGAACCGCCAGATCCTGCTGGCCAGCCTGCCCGACGGTGCGCTGCGCACCGACCACTTCCGCCTCCACACCGCGCCGATGCCGCAGCCGGCCGACGGGCAGCTGCTGGTGAAGACGCTCTACCTGTCGCTGGATGCCGCCAACCGCGCCTGGATGCAGGGCGCAACCTACCGCGCCGCCGTGGGTGCCGGCGATGTGATGCCCGGCGGCGTGCTGGCCGAGGTCGTCGAATCGCGCGCGGAAGGTTTCGCCCCGGGCGACCTCGTCCTGACCGAGACCGGCTGGCAGGACTACGCCGCGGTGTCCGCCGCCGGCCTGCGCAAGCTGCCGCGCATCGAGCCGCTGACCCACCTGCTGGGGGTCTATGGCATTGCGGGGCTGACCGCCTACTTCGGGCTCCTCGATGTCGGGCGTCCGAAAGCCGGCGAGACCGTCGTGGTGTCCGCGGCCGCGGGCTCCGTGGGGTCGCTGGTGGGGCAGATCGCGAAGCTGAAGGGGGCGACCGTGATCGGCATTGCCGGCGGTCAGGCCAAGTGCGATCGGCTCACCCGCGAGTTCGGCTTCGATGCCGCGATCGACTACAAGGCGGGCTCGTTGTTCAAGGTGCTGCGCGACCTCGCACCCAAGGGCATCGACCTCTACTTCGACAACGTCGGCGGCAGCGTCTTCGAGGCCTGCCTGTTCAACATGGCGCAGCACGGGCGCATCGTCTGCTGCGGCGCGGTGTCCCAGTACGACGGCAAGCCGCCGCCCCACGGGCCGCGCGGTGTGCCCGGTCTGATCGTCACCCGGCGACTGCGGCTCGAGGGCTTCATCCTCTACGACCACATGCACCGTGCCGATGGGGCCCTGGCCGATCTTCGGCAGTGGGTCGCGCAGGGTCGCCTGAAGGCGCCCGAGGACATCGTCCAGGGGCTGGAGAACGCCCCGGCGGGCCTCGTGGGCCTGCTGGCAGGCGAGAACATCGGCAAGCGGATGGTCAGGGTCGCATGAGCGCCGCCACCGCATCCCCGCTGCTCACCGCCCCGATCGGGCCCACGATCATCCGGCTGGCCGCCCCGAACATGGCGGCCATGGTCGTGAGCATGGTCACGCTGATGGCCGAGGCCTGGTATGTGGGCCGGCTCGGCACCGAGGCGCTCGCGGGGCTGGCCCTGGCCTTCCCGATGATGATGCTGGTCATGATGCTGTCGGCCGGATCCTTCGGCGGCACCATCACCGGCGCCGTGGCGCGGCGTCTGGGCGCGGGTGACCGGGCGGGCGCCGAGTCGCTGGCCTTCCATGCGGTCCTTCTCGTCACGCTGCTCGCGGTGGTCTGCTCGCTGGTCTTTTTGCTCGGAGGACGCGGCATCTACAGCCTGCTCGGCGGAGCCGGCGCGGTTCTCGATCAGGCGTTGGCCTACTCGGATGCGCTGTTTCTCGGGTGTGCGGGCCTGTGGCTGGCCAACGCGCTGGCCGCCGTCGTGCGTGCCACCGGCCAGATGCAGGTTGCGGCCCGCGCGCTGCTGGCGGGCTCGGCGCTCCAGGTCGTGAGCGCGGGCGTACTGGTCTTCGGTCCGGGGCCCTTGCCGGCGATGGGCATCGCCGGCGCGGCGGTGGGCATCGTCATCGGGACCACGCTGTCGGCCCTGCTGCTGCTGCGCTACCTCATGACCGGGTGCGCCGAGTTGCGCCTGCGGCTCTGGGGCGTCCCGGTCAGGCTGGCCACGATGGCCGCCATCCTGCGCCAGGGCGCGCTGGCATCGGTCAACCCCTTCTGCACGCTCGCCTCGGTGATGGTGATCACGGCCTTCATCGCGCGTCTCGGGACCGACGTGCTGGCGGGCTACGGCATCGGCGCACGCCTCGAACTGCTGCTCGTGCCGATGATCTTCGGTTTCGGGGCGGCGTCGACCGTGATGGTCGGCGTGCACTTCGGCGCCAACGCGCTCGATCGCGGACTGCGCGCGGGCTGGACGGCCGCGCTCTACAGCGCGGCGCTGTGCGGCCTGGTGGGGTTGGTCGTTGCGCTGTTCCCCGGCCTGTGGGCCAACCTGTTCTCGGATGCGCAGGCGGTGCGCGACGCCTGCCGGAGCTACCTCCAGATCGCGGGACCGTTCTACGCGTTCTACGGTCTGTCGCTCTGCCTGTATTTCGCATCGCAAGGCGCCGGGCGGGTGTCCTGGCCCGTCGTCGCCAGTGTGTTGCGGGTCGTGGTGATTGCGGCGGGGTGCGCGCTCGTCGCGAGGCAACCCGAGACGCGCGCCGAGCACCTCTTCGGCGTGATCGCCGCCGGCCTCGTCGTGCAAGGCCTGCTCACCAGCCTTGCCATCCGGCTGGGCGCCTGGACCCGCGGCCGCGCCCCAACCGCCGCGCCTCGACCCATCATCAACCGCCCCTGAACGGAAACCCCATGAAGACCCGCATCACCGAACTCTTCGGCATCGAGCATCCCATCATCCAGGGCGGCATGCACTATGTCGGCTTCGCCGAACTCGCGGCTGCCGTCTCCAACGCCGGCGGGCTGGGCATCATCACCGGCCTGACCCAGAAGACCCCCGCGCTGCTGGCCGAGGAAATCGCGAAATGCCGCGCGCTCACCGACAAGCCCTTCGGCGTCAACCTCACCTTCCTGCCCACCGTGAGCAGCCCCGACTACCCGGGCTACATCCGCGCCATCATCGATGGTGGCGTGAAGGCGGTGGAGACCGCCGGCAACAACCCGCAGAAGTGGCTGCCGATGCTGCACGAGGCCGGCGTGAAGGTGATCCACAAGTGCACCAGCGTGCGCCACTCGCTGAAGGCCCAGTCGATCGGCTGTGACGCGGTCAGCGTCGATGGCTTCGAGTGCGGCGGGCATCCCGGCGAGGACGACATTCCCAACTTCATCCTGCTGCCGCGCGCGGCCGACGAGCTGAAGGTTCCTTTCGTGGCCTCCGGCGGCATGGCCGATGGCCGCAGCCTGGTGGCGGCGCTGGCGCTGGGCGCCGAGGGCATCAACATGGGCACGCGCTTCATCGCCACCCGGGAGGCGCCGGTGCATCAGAACGTGAAGGACGCCATCGTCGCCGCCAGCGAACTCGACACCCGGCTCGTGATGCGCCCGCTGCGCAACACCGAGCGCGTGCTGCGCAACGCGGCGGTCGATCGCCTGCTCGCGAAGGAGAAGGACCTGGGCGCCAATCTCAGGTTCGAGGACATCATCGACGAGGTGGCCGGCGTCTACCCGAAGATCATGCTCGATGGCGCAATGGACGCCGGGGCCTGGAGCTGCGGCATGGTCGCCGGTCTGATCCACGACATTCCGACCGTGAAGGAACTGATCGATCGCATCATGGCCGAGGCCGAGGCGATCATCGCCCAGCGGCTGGCGCGCTTCGCCGCGGTGGCCTGAGCGAAGCCTGCCCCGGGCGCGGCGCCGCGATCGTGGCGCCGGCGGCGCGGGGAAGCGTCTTTGCAAATCGAAGATCGAAACTCCGATCTGCAATGATGCCGGAAATCCCTCAGTCGCCCGACCCCTGCGCCAGCGCCGCCTCCACGGTGGCGTGGAAGTGCTGCAGGTTCTGCTCCAGCCCGCCGAGCACCAGGCGCTCGTTGGCACCGCTGGTCAGCCCGCGCTGGATCGATTCGCACACCACCAGGTCTTCGCCGTTGAACACGCCACCGTCGATCAGGTCGAAGGAGCGCGCCCAGTGGGCGTGGGCCTTCGCGTCGGTGGGCGGCTCGGGCACGAGCATGGTGTGCACGAAAAGCGACTGGTCGGCCGCCTCCGGGTACACGCCGATGTGGCTGATGTAATCGGGGTGATAGACCATGATGGTGTTCGGGAAGATCAGGTGCACGAGGGTGGCGTGCACCTGCGGGCTCCAGTCCTGCGGCGGCAGACCGCGGACGAGCTCGGTGGTGTCGCGCGCCACCAGGTAGCGGATGTGCTGGCCGGGCGTGTCGGCCACGCCCAGGCCGTCGGCGAAGTAGGGCCCGATGGTGCCCGCGTGCAGGCGCTTGACGTGATAGACCTCGATGAAGGCGTCCATCACCAGCTTCCAGTTGGTGGCGCGACGCACCGCGTTCTGGCGGAAGAAGTGGTGGTGCCCGAGGCGCAGCGCGCCCAGGTCGTCGTCGATGGCGCCCAGCCAGGCGGCGACGTCGGGTGGCGGCGCAGCCGGATCGAGCATCGCGAAGAGCAGGCCATGCCGCACCGTGGAGGGCAGTTCGCGCAGGCCGTGCGCGGCCGGGTCGAGCCCGCCGAAGCTGTCGCGCTGCGGCAGGTTGGCCAGGCTGCCGTCGAGCCGGTAGGTCCAGGCGTGGTAGGGGCACACCAGCGAGCGCCGCGTGCACACCTCGCCGGTGGCCTCGAGCAGCGCCGCGCCCCGGTGGCGGCACACGTTCAGGAAGACCCGCACCACGCCATCGGCCGCGCGCGCGATCAGCAGCGGCACGCCCATGACCTCGCGGGCCAGCACGCTGCCGGGTGCGGCGACCTGCGCGGCGTGCCCCAGGCAGATGGGCTGGCGCCGGAAGATGCACGCGCGCTCGGCGGCGTAGCGCTCCGGCGAGGCATAGATGGCCGGGTCGAGCCAGGCCTGCTTCGGGGCCTGCGCCTGCGTCGATGCGGCATTCATCACCCCGAGCAGGCGCTCGAACAGCGGTTGCCAGTGCGGCGCCTGGCCGGCCTCGGAAGATCGGGGCCTGGAGAGATCGCTCATCGTGGGGTCTCCGGGGGGCGGGCCATGCCCTGCAGGTGCTGCTCGATGCGCTCGCGCAGCAGGCCGATGCGATCGCCGCCCCAGAAGAGCTCGCCCTCGAAGACGAAGCTCGGAACGCCGAACACGCCGCGTGCCTCGGCCTGCGTGACGATGAGGTCGTGCTCGCGCCGGGTGGCCGGGTCTTGCGCGTACCGCTCGAAGCCGTCGGGCGAACCACCGAGGTGGGCGATGTGCTCGCGCATCTCGTCCATGCGGTCGATGTCGAGTTCGCGCCGCCAGAAGCGATCGAAGGTCTGCTCGTGGTAGCTCGCGAAGAAGTCTTCGCGCTGCGCGTAGAGCATGCCGACGCTGGCCAGGTAGCCGTCAAAGATGCGCTTGGGGCCCCTGATCGTCAGGCCCTGCTTCGCAGCGTACCGGCGCGCGTCCATGTAGGCGTATCGCACCTTGCGCCACTGGTGCTCGTCGCGGTTTTCGACCGAGCCGAGGTACTCGGCGATGCGCAGCGTGTAGGGCAGCCACACGATCTCGAGCGGGTACTCGACCGCGAGCGCCAGCGTCGGGCGGCTGGCCGCGTAGGCATAGGGGCTCTTGTAGTCGGTGTAGGCGACCAGGCGCAGCGGTTCACGGCCGGGGGAAGTCACGGGCATCTCCGAGGAAGGATCAGAGCCTGAGCACGCCGTAGCCCGGGGTGCCGATCGGCGCGTTCATCGCCGCCGACAGGCCGATGCCCAGCGCGTTGCGGGTGTCGAGCGGGTCGAGCACGCCATCGTCCCACAGCTCGGAGGTGGCGTACCAGGCGCTCGATTCGCGGCGGTAGTCGTCGATGACCGGCGCGCGGATGGCGTCGATCTCGGCCTGGCTGAGCGTGCGGCCCTCGCGCTGCAGCTGCCGGATCTTGACGTCGGTGAGCACGCCCGCGGCCTGCTCGGCGCCCATCACCGAGATCTGCGCCTGCGGCCACATGAAGAGCAGCCGCGGGTCGAAGGCGCGCCCGGCCATGCCGTAGTTGCCCGCGCCGTAGGATCCGTTGACGATGACCGTGAACTTGGGCACCTCCGAGCCGGCCACCATCATGATCATCTTGGCGCCGTCCTTGGTGATGCCGGCGCGCTCGTAGTCGCGCCCCACCATGTAGCCGGTGATGTTCTGCAGGAAGACCAGGGGCGTGCGGTTCTGGTTGCACAGCTCGATGAAGTGCGCGCCCTTCAGCGTGCTGTCGTTGAAGAGCACGCCGTTGTTGGCCAGGATGCCCACGCGATGGCCCCAGAGGCGGGCGTAGCCGCAGACCAGCGTGCCGCCGTAGGCCGGCTGGTATTCATGGAAGCGGCTGCCGTCGACCATGCGGGCGATGACCTCGCGCATGTCGAACTGCACCCGGATGTCGCGCGGGATGATGCCGTAGAGCTCGGCCGGGTCGTAGAGCGGCGCCTCGGGTTCGGCGAGATCGTGGTGGGTCCTCGGGGGGGCCGTCCACTGGGCGACGATGTCGCGGGCGATCGCGATCGCCTCGGGCTCGGTTGCGGCGGGATAATCGGCCACGCCCGAGATGCGGGTGTGCATGTCGGCGCCGCCGAGTTCGTCGACGCTGACCTCCTCGCCGGTGGCCGCCTTCACGAGCGGCGGCCCGCCCAGGAAGATGGCGCCGGTGCCGCGCACGATCACGCTGTAGTCGGAGAGCGCCGGCACGTAGGCGCCGCCCGCCGTGCAGTGGCCCAGCACGATCGCCACCTGCGGCACGCCCATCTTGGAGAGCACCGACTGGTTGCGGAAGATGCGCCCGGCGAAGTGGCGGTCGGCGAAGAGCTGCGACTGCGCCGGCAGGAAGCCGCCCGCGCTGTCGCACAGATGCACGACCGGCAGACGGTTCTCGATCGCGATGTCCATCAGCCGCACGATCTTCTTGACGGTGTGCGGATACCAGGCGCCGCCCTTCACGCTGGCGTCGTCGGCGTGGATCGCCACCTCGCGGCCCGCGACGATGCCGATGCCGGTCACGCAGGCCGCGCCCGGCACCTCGCCGCCCCAGGCCATGTTGGCGGCCAGCGTGGAGAGCTCGAGAAAGGGCGTTCCCGGGTCGAGCAGACGGTCGAGCCGGTCGCGCACGAACAGCTTGCCCTGACGGGCCAGCCGCTCCAGGTCGCGGGCCGGGCGATCGTGGCGCGCGCTGCGCTGGCGCTCGTGCAGGTCGGCGGCCAGCGCCCGGTTGTGCGCGGTGTTGGCGAGGAACTCGGCCGAGCGGGTGTCGAGGCGCGAGGCGATGCGCTTCATGCGCTTTCCCCGGGGAGGGACGAGATGGTTGCACGCACAACGAGCATCGCGTCAGGCGGACGCGGCCGCGCCGAGCACCACCAGTATCGCGTCTCGCTCGAAGGTGCGGCCGACGGCCACGTGCACCGACTCGATCACACCGTCGCGCGGCGCGGTGAGCGTGGTCTCGAGCTTCATGCTTTCGATGACCAGCAGCGTTGCGCCACGCGCCACCCGGTCGCCAGCCTGCACCGCCACGCTGAGCGCCGTGCCGGGCATCGGCGCGCGCACGCGATCGTCGGCGCCCGCGCAGGCGCCGGAGACGGCCCGATCGAGCGGGTGGCGCAGGCGCAGGTGGTGGTTGGCGCCATCAAGGTGGATGAAGAGGTCGTCGCCGTGCTGCGCGATCACCAGCGGCCGCTCGCCGCCCTCCACGCTCAGGCTGCCCGTGCCGTCGGCGGCGAGGGTCAGCCACGCCGCGACCTCTCGGCCCAGGGCGTTCAGCGTGTAGCACCCGCTCGGGGTGCGGGCGAGCCAGAGTTCGTGCTCGGTCTGGTTCAGCGCGATGGCGTGGCGCATGGCGGGGTTCCGGTGTCGGGTCTCAGTTGCGCCATGCGCCCATCGCGGCGTGCATCGCGGGCACGGCGTCGGCCGCCTCGCGCAGCGCTCGGCTGGCGAGCGCGCCGGCGGCGAGCAGGCGCAGCAGCGTCTCGGAATCGGGCGGCGGTTCGGCCGCCACCTCGGGATGCGCATCGAGAAAGCCGGTGTGGACCTCGCCGGCGGCAAACGCCGGATGGGCGTTGAGCCGGCGCAGGAAGGCGAGGTTGCTGCGGCAGCCGAGCAGCACATAGTCGGCCAGGGCGCGGTCGGCGCGGGCACGCGCCTGCTCGCGGGTATCGCCCGTGACGACGAGCTTGGCGAGCATGGGGTCGAAGGCCGTGCTCACCGCCTGGCCTTCGGCCACGCCGGCGTCGACGCGCAGGCCCTCGCCCGCGGGCGGCCGGTGGGCGAGCAGCGGGCCCGTGGTGGGCACGAAGCCCGCGGCCGGATCCTCGGCGTAGACGCGGTACTCGATCGCATGGCCGTGGGTGCGCAGCTGCGCCTGCGTGTAGCCCAGCGGCTCGCCCGCGGCGATGCGCAGCTGCTCGCGCACGAGGTCGAGCCCGGTGATCTGCTCGGTGACCGGATGCTCGACCTGCAGCCGCGTGTTCATCTCGAGGAAGTAGAACGCGCCGTCGGCGCCCAGGATGAACTCGACGGTGCCGGCGTTGCGGTAGCCGGCGCGACGCGCGATGCCGGCGGCGGCTTCGCAGATGCGCGCGCGGGCGCTCTCGTCGAGCGCCGGTGAGGGGCTCTCCTCGACGATCTTCTGGAAGCGGCGCTGCACCGAGCACTCGCGCTCGAAGAGATGCACGAGGTTGCCGTGGTGGTCACCGAGCACCTGGACCTCGATGTGGCGCGGGCTCTCGACATAGCGCTCGACGTAGAGCCGGCCATCGCCGAAGTAGCGCGCGCCCTCGCTGCGGGCGCGTTCGATCTCGGAAGCGAGCTGGCCGGGGTGGCGCACGATGCGCATGCCCTTGCCCCCACCGCCTGCCGCCGGCTTGATCAGCAGCGGAAATCCGACGGCCGCGGCGCGCGCCGCGAAACTGGCCGGGTCGTCGTCTTCGATGGCCGAGGGTGCCACCGGAAATCCCGCCTGCGCGACGAAGGCGCAGGCCCGCACCTTGTCGCCCATGAGGTCGATGGCCTTGTCGTCGGGGCCCACGAAGACCAGGCCGGCCTCGCGCACCTTGCGGGCGAAGACGGCGTTCTCGGAGAGGAATCCGTAGCCGGGGTGGATGGCGCCGGCGCCGGCGGCGAGTGCGGCGGCCACGATGGCGTCGGCGTCGAGGTAGGCGGCCACCGGCGTGGCGGCGGCGATCTCGATCGCCTGGTCGGCCATGCGCACCGCGGGGCTGTCGCGATCGGCGGCGTGGTGGATGACCACACCGCGCAGGCCGAGCGCGCGTACCGTGCGCAGCACCCGCGCGGCGATCTCGCCGCGATTGGCGACCAGCACGGTGTCGAAGGGCCAGTGGGCCGGCGAGGTCGGGATCATGGTCGAGGTCGTGGGGGGCGTACGAGTCGGAAAGGTGAGGGGCGGCCGGCGCTCTCAGCCCGCGTCGTGCCGCGATCGGGCCTCGAGCCGATCGGCCGCCCGCTCGAGGCGCAGCACCTGAGCCTGCAGCGCGGCCCATTCGGGCGCGGCGGCCTGATGTCCGGGCGCGGCGATGCCATCCCAGAGCAGGCGCAGCATGTCGTCGGCTTCGCGGTCGATGTCCAGACGGCCGCGGCCGGTGAGGTGGCGCCAGGACAGGTGTTCCAGACCGCCATAGACCATGTCGCGTACCACCCGCGCCGGCACGTCGGCGCGCAGCTCGCCGGCGGCGATGCCGTCGGACAGCACGCTGCC
>Ga0315901_10004233_pt1 | contig 17994 bp, 12 predicted proteins | sample LakEriMetagenome_10_FD_203761 | JGI IMG/M metagenome (GOLD analysis project Ga0315901, IMG submission 203761) | Freshwater fungal communities from buoy surface, Lake Erie, Ohio, United States - Buoy 2 MA116 | ecosystem: Environmental > Aquatic > Freshwater > Lake | place: USA: Lake Erie, Ohio...
CATCCGAGGAGCGACGTCGCTTTTTCGACCCGGGTGGTGGCGATGCCGGATCGTGGGGAGGGTCCTCGGGCCAATTCGAGACGCGATCGTTCCATGCTTCGATCAAACGACGCTCCACTTTGCTGGCAGATTCCAATCGCCTCATCGCTTGTTGAATGAATCCTTCAGAACGCTTCGGGTTTTCAATATTCGCTCGCGCCATTCCCCAATAGTGGATCGCGCATTCCGGGTCGATCGATGCTGCCTGGCGAAACGATCGTTCGGCTTCGAAGTACCAGAACCCATGCAATTGGGCCAATCCCTGGTCGAAGAACCGCTGAGCCATCGGACTGGCAGTGGAGGTTTGCCAGTGAACATTTCCCATGCCAGGCATCACATAGGCAGCTTGCCTGGGCCCTTCGTTGAAGGCGTCGGCATGCATCGAATGCCCAGGGGTGCTTGCAGCTTCGGCATTCTCCGTAGACGACCGTGGGGAAGCGGATTCCTGGGCTCCGGCGAGCGTGGCCCCGAAGAGGCTTGCGGTGAAAACGACCAATCCTAGGGACGTCAGAAACCGACTGCAGACAGGAGCGAGGATTCCGCAGGAAGCTGAGTTGCCGTTATCGATTTGCTGCATGGTCGGCCCATCCCGGTTGGTGTGAGAGATCACTCGGCCGAAGCACGCAGGGCTTCTGCGGCTGCATCGTGGTCGCGAGTATCGGCGATGATCTTTCCATCTCGCAGGACAATATTGCGACGAGCGTTCTTGGCGACCGACAAGTCGTGGGTAACCAAGATTACGGTCAACGCCTTGTTTTCATTGAGCTGACGAAACAACTCGATCACTTCGCGACTGGTTCGAGAATCGAGATTTCCCGTTGGTTCGTCTCCCATCAAAATCGAGGGGTCGGTCGAGAGGGCCCTGGCGATCGCGACCCGCTGCTGCTGGCCTCCGGACAGTTGACCGGGATGATGGTCGAGCCGATCTCCCAAGCCGACGAGGTTCAGTAATTCTTTGGCGCGATCATGACGAACCCGCGCGGTCATCCTTTTGCCGTACAACATCGGAAGTTCGACATTCTCCAAGGCGCTCGTTCGAGCCAGGAGATTGAAGTTCTGAAAAACGAAACCGATTTGCGCATTGCGAATTCGCGCTCGTTGGTCAGCCGACATGTTGACCACTTCGACACCGTCCAGGCGATAGCTGCCGCGGGTCGGCCGGTCGAGGCAGCCGAGAGTATTCATGAGCGTCGACTTGCCGGAACCGCTCGGGCCGATCAAAGCCGAGTAATCTCCTCGATGCATCACGAGATCCACACCGTCCAACGCGCGAACCTCGACCTCCTCCAACTGGTAAACCTTGGCGACATCTCGAAGCTCAATCAAGGCATGATGCGAGGGTCCCTGAGTGCCGGACTCAATGCCGTTGGTCTGGGATTCCGGGTTCTCGATGACAGCCGACATCAGATCGCTTCCGATCCACGTTCGCCCGTGCGGATACGGATGCAATCTTCCATGGGCAATACGAAGATTTTGCCGTCTCCGATCTGACCTGAATCCGTACTCTTGGCCCCCTTGAGAATGGCTTTGACCGTCGGCTCGACAAAGTCGTCGTTCACCGCGATTTGCAACTGCAGTTTCCTGAGCAGATGGACTGATGGGTCCTGCGAACGAAAGGTACTCTTTTGCCCTTTCTGACGACCAAAGCCGAGACAATCGAGAACGGTTAATCGGGAAACTTCGACGTCGGACAAAGCCTCCTTGATAGCCTCCAAGCGATTCGGTTGAACGATGGCGATGATCAGTTTCACGAAACATTCCTAAATCAAAACAGCAGTCCCATGAACTCAATTGTGAACCGATCGGCCTAACTTGGCAAATCGAATCCAACGCCGTTGTTCGCACAAAGAAAAAAATCACGGCCTTTCGGCCGTGATTTCATGGAAATTTATGAAATCGCTCTCGCTGCGCGGTCCCTAGAAACCGCCCCGATTTCCCGCACCAGCCATCGCGCCGCTGGAAGCGGCTTTGAGAACCCCTTCCTCGATGGTAATCCGGGTGACCGAACCTCGCTCGATCATTTGGGTATCGATTCTTACATGATCGTCACCCGAACCGAGGGCCGACAACATGCCGTCGACGATCGGGTTGGATTCGATGCTTTGAACGAAATTCAAAAGCTGGCTCAGGCTCAATCGCATCCGAAGTGGCGTGGCGGCGGAACTCGGCTTGGCCGCAATTCCATCCAAGGCCGATTTGAGAGATGCTTCTGCGGTTTTGCCAACCGACAGATAAATTGACTTCGGCGAGGTGCCAATCGAAACATTCACGCTATCGCCGAAGATCTTCCGAGCACTATCGTCGGCGCCCTCAGGCAGGGGAGCGGTCACTTTGTGAAGGGTCACGCCTTGGTGCGATCCCGTTTTGAGTTCCACCTTGACCGGGACTTTTTCTTTTGCCAACTCGTCCGCGAGATCCTTTGCGAGGGCTTCGACCTGAGAACCGTCGGCCACCGAAACGGCAGCGAACACATTCAGGGAGGGATTGGTCGAAACGCTTGCAACCGTTTCCAACGAACCTTCTTTGCAGCTGTCGACCAGAATTTTGACCAAGCGATCCAAATAGGCTTTGGCACGCTCTGCCGATGCTTTGTCGCGTGTATTGTCATCGATGCTCTTGTAAGCAGCGGTCAATGAGGATTCCAATGTGGATTCCATTTGGGCAAGATCCTCAGCGGCAATCAGCTGGAATGCCCTGAGCGACATCACTCCACCATCGTTGATACCGCCGCCGAGTTTGGACTTCGAGTTCTCGAGCCCCGCCGTTTGTTTGGCGAAACGCGAACCATCGACGAAACGGGCACCAAAGTCGAGAGTCACCGACTTCTCGCTTGGTCGGATCCCCAAGCCGACGATGAACTTTTCAGTTCCCGCCATGGTTTCTTCGAGGTTCTTCATCATCTGCTCACCTTGGGCGCGAGTCGCTTCCAACTCATCGGCGGTTGCGTTCCCTGCCTGCGCTTCCATCGCTTGTTCGAATCCAGCCCGCAATTGGCCCGAAATCAGATCCACCAAATCGTCTGGAATGTTTTGGACATTGACTTCCACCCAAAGGTCGTTCTTGGCAACCATTCCTTTGAGATTCTCGATGCCGCTTTCCGGCAGATCCTCCAAGGCCTCCTCGGAACTTGAAACATAGAGCCAATCGTCGTCCTCCTGAGCGAACATTGTGTTCGGCCCAATGGTCATGCTGTACAAACCGTCTCCCAGGTCCTCCGGTTCCCCAAAGAGTTCGAGTCCTCCCAGGAATTCGTCGAGGTCGGTAACGGGCAAACCTGCGACAGTGACTGGGACGCCAGCCTCACCCAACGTCACGAAAACGCCGATCGGACGCGTTCGATCGATTCCGTTGGTGTAGCCATTGACCGCTTGATTCACGACACCGCTCTGAGCACCCGCTCCAACGAGCCGCATCAGGTGCGTAATGTTCGGCAACAAACGATCCAGCGGAGCAATCGCAACAGTCACGACCTCCGACCCAGACTCGCTACTGGATTCCAAGCTGGGCACATCAAACGTCTTTGTCTCTTGCGCCAACAGCGTTGTGGGAACCGATGCAGAAGCCGATACAAGGCTCGCAGCGGTCAAGCACGCCATCGCAAACCAATGCAATCTCATAACCAGAAACTCCTCGAGTAGGAAGAAGATCAGAACCGCGGTGAATTAGTAGAAGTTCGCTCCCCGTCGCCCGTTCTTGGCTCGAGGAAGCAAATTCTTCGTCAAATACATAAGCGAGGGAAATGATAGCCGCGAATTGATGAAGCGAACAGCAGGCTATGCCAAAACCGAGACTCTGCTCTCACAACAGCGCGAGCCGAGGATTACCTTGCGGTTGGCCGAAGAAGATCTCTTTAGCGCTCTCGAAAGACGATGCGACCCTTCGTGAGGTCGTACGGAGACAGTTCCACGCGAACTTTGTCCCCTGGAACAATACGAATGAAGTTTCGACGCATCCGGCCAGCGACGTGCGCCAGCACCTCGGTGCCGGTCTCCAACTGGACGCGGAATCGTGTATTCGCCAGGGCCGCTGTGACGGTCCCCTCGACTTCAAATGCTTCTTCGTTCTTCCCCATACCCCTCTACCGGATCAATCTGGACGCCATCATACTCACCCTCACGTGACTATTTTATAAGCGAAGCAAGCCCGAACCGTCCACGGCAAACCTGTTTCTTCGGACTGAATTCACCGATCTTGAGAAGACTTTCTTGTTGGTTTGCGGGAACCCATGGATTACGTTGGTGCTTTCCATGAGCGCACCATCCACCAGTTCATTCCTTTACTTTTCCTGTCAGCACGGGGCGGAAAACGTTATCAAGCACCAATGGTGCGAGCCCCAAGGCCCATTCCGAATCGCCTATTCGGGCAAGGGTTTCCTGACCTTCAAGAACGCGATGGCCTTGCCGGTATGGTCTCGGGCTCTTCCTCACGCCCCCCTGGTTCGGTCGCGAGGTTTCATCCTTGGGCGATTCGATGGCGGCGACGCCGGAACGCTGGCGGATGAAATTCTCGAAAAATCCCAGGGCTTGGATTGGCAGGTCATGCATGTCTGGGAGCGGGATCCTTACGCGGTGGGCTACCGCGGATTTGAACCAGGTCGCTCCGTGCTGGCGAAGGATGTTGCATCGCTCTTTCAAAAGAGGCTGGACGCTCGATCTGATCCTCGCCCCGTGGTCGCCCACGGTTTGACGCGTCAAGATCCGGTTCAAAATACTGGGGCAGACACGCCACCCAAAGCTGCTTCGAGCCATGTTCTGGAGGTCATCATCGATACTCCAAACCGTTGGTGGCTGGGCGCAAAGCTGGTACAAGCCCGCTACGACCGATGGCCGGGCGGCATCCCGGACTTGCCGCTGCGCGAGGATGTGATCAGTCGCGCTTACTACAAAGTTGCCGAAGCATTCGCATGGGCTGGGTTCCAGCTCCGCCCCAAGGAACGAGTGGTGGAGATCGGATCGTCCCCTGGCGGAGCGAGCCAGTGGCTTCTCGAACACGGTGCCCGAGTCACCGGAATCGATCCCGCCGAGATGGACCCGAGCATCCTGAGCCATCCTAACTTCACCCACTGGCGTCAACGTTCCCTCCAGGTCAAGCGCCGCGCGTTCAGCCCGTTTCGGATCTTGCTGTGCGACGCGAATGTGACCCCGACGTACACACTCGACACGGTCGAAGCCATCGTCAACTACCCGACATCGAACTTCCGTGGGCTGATACTGACGATGAAACTGCCGGAATGGGAGCACACCGAGTCCATCCCCTCGCACATCGAACGTGTCCAATCGTGGGGATTTGAATGGGTCGAGGCGAGACAATTGGCCCATAACCGTCGCGAGTACTGCCTGGCTGCAAGACGTCGCAATCGCAAAAAGACCGACGCGTAAAGACTCGGCGACGAGTCGCTCAGTCAGTTTAGCGTATAGACCGTCTCGATCGCCGCCATGCCATCTCATCTTCGTTCAAACCTGCGCTGGGACCGGCAGGCCGAGAAGCAGAAGCCCCCTCTCCCTCGCCACCAGCCAGTGTGCTGGATCCTGGCTGGGCCGATCCATTCGTGTTCCCGTCGTCCTCACTCGGACGGCTCTGACTGCTCTGGCTATTGAGTTGGTTCACAATGATCAGGATATCGATCGGCGTAACTTGCCCGTCTCCGTCGACGTCGATCTGCCCTCCCCCTTCACCTTCGCCGGGGGTGGCTCCGATTCCGTTGTTGTTGATGTAGTTGATCACGAACAACGGGTCGAGCGGGGAGACAACACCGTCACCGTCGACATCCATGGGATTATCTTCGTTGTGAAAAGGTGTTGGATCCTTAACAATCTGGAACCTTTCCGTGCGACGGACCGTATCGCCGGTCGTTCGCGATACGGCCACAAAGGTCAATTCGAGCCACCCCGGGGCGCGATACGCGATCCCGGATCCCGGTTTCACGCGGACGGTGTTGCCCGTAATCTCGAAACGCGAGTCCGACACCGAAATGTCGTAAACTTCCGAGGGGTCCGGGTCGATCACGCCGACCGTTCCAACCATGACGGGCGCTCGGTTCTCAGGTATGCCTCCGCGACCATGAAAAGAAATACCGACAGGCGGATCGTTTCGATCTTCCACCGAGACGGTGATCTGCTGGCTGATGACGTCCCCCTGGCTGATTTCGTTCGCGGTCACCGTCACCACGATCGTCGCCTCTGTTTCGAAGTCGAGCGAAGCATCTGATGCGAGAGAGAGAGTTCCGCCGTTCACGACAAATCGGCTATCCGAGACGGTAAAACGGTAGCTGGCGTCAGTATCCGGATCCTTGACCTCAAGCCGTCCCAACGCAACGCCCGAGCTCAATTCCGGGACGCGGAATGATTTCGCACCGATAATTTCCGTGGGAGGATCATTCACGGGGCGGACATCGATCTGAAAGGACCGAAGCTCCGACCAGGCGCGGCCGTCGAAGGCCTGCACGGACCATGAATCCGTACCATTGCTGTTCCGAGTAGGCATAAACACGGCGAACTCGGACGAGGAGACCTCGAATTTACCCTTCTGGCCCGGAGTTCGTACGAAATAAAACAACGCATCACCATCGTCGTCAGCGCTTCGGCTGCTGAGCCACTCAAGCGGAATGGCGAGGGCTTGGTCCTCGTCGCTAGTAAAGTCAGGCAACTCTCCAAGGGTCGGAGCGCGGTTCTCACCACGTGTTCGCACCCCTATTGCAACTTGCTTGAGTGCGCCGTCGCTGATCGAAACAGTCGCTCCCTGCGGCGAGGTGAGAGAGTGCCGATATACATTTCCATCGACGACTGCAATTAAGGAATCTTTGAGGAAACCCAAGGAAATAGCCATGGAGCCAGCCGTCGTTGCTCCCGTGTTGTTACCTTCGACCGCGATCTCGAAAAGATACTTCCAATCCAAGCTGGACCACCCCTGCACCTTACCGCTTCCGTTTTTCGGCTGTGTGAACAAGATGCCGCGGGTCGCGTCGAAGACTACCGGACCAGCCGCATCCTCAAGAACTTCCAAAGCCGGCAGACCGGTCGTGTTGTTCAGAATGGTCAAGCCGCTCGATGTTTCCATCACAAATTGGTTGGCATTGGAGAGCATGCTCGAGAAATGAGCCGAACCTTCAAATGTGCGTTCGGCGACGAGTTGCCAGGCATCGTCTTCTTTTCGCCACGTGGAAATGCGAGTCCCACCGTCGACGGGTTCGACGAGGACCATATCGCTGGATCCGATGGCGTGCACGTAGCTTCGCGGGTCGCTAACTTCCTTGATCACCGGGAGGGCTTTACTCGCCATGAACGAATGATTCTCGGTCGAATCGCTCGAAATCTGGTCCAAATTGATCGCGACCAAACTTGCTCCCGCTACGTTGCTGGCAAATGCCAAAACTTCGTCCCCTACAACGGAAAACGATTGAACCCCGTCGAGCGGAATTTGCTGCACGACCGACGTCTCACGATTCACGGAAACCAATTGGAAGAGCCCCGTCTTTTCGACCAACGCCACCATCCGCGAGGAATCGGCAACCTTCACCGATTCGACCGCTCCCTCCAGATCGATTTCCCGAAGAAGTCTGCCTTGGGCAAGATCCAGTTTCTTGAGGGAGCGAGGGCCTGCGAACCAGCCAACGCTTTCGCTCTCCCAAGCGATCGCCGAGTTCACCCCCAAACCCAACGTCCAATCACCCGTAGCCGCAGGCTGCGTTGACGTGGTCTCGACCAAAGATCGATGAGCCAACAAACGAACCGAATAATTTCCTGGCCTTAGCCCTTCGAAGGTTGCGACCCCTCGGTCATCGGTAATCGCCCATGGTTCTACCGATTGAAACGATCCATCTCGGCTCAGATCAACATACACTACGCGTTCCAGTGCCGGGGATGTATTCGCACCCGGACTGCGGACGGACGACGGATCGTCAAACACGAAAACCTTGAGTGTTCCGTCCAAACCCGCGAACAGCCGTCGCTCTTCGAGAATGTCAAACCGCAGGGACCGAGCTCGTGCCGGTTGCGACAAACCCAAATCGTTTTTGCGTCGATATTTCATTCAAGGCACCTGCCCAACCGTCCCTTGGGGGATTTGATGCGAATATCCTGAGAGTCTCTTCGGGTTGTGTGAGTTCCACTTACTGTATCCAATTTGGTAACTTTCGTGGGAAAGAATTCCCGTTTTTTCTTTTTTGGGGAGATTGTCGATGGTGTTTCTAGTTCGATTTTTTCGATTCTGGCCCGCCGCTCTCGCCGTCTGCTCACTTCCGGCTGGTTTCTTTGGACCATCCGATGCGTTGGGACAAATGGAAACCATGCGGTTCGAACTCGGGAGGCGATTGACTCGCTTCGAACGCGCTTGGGAGACAGCAGACTCGGAAGGAAGAATGGCCTGCGTCCGCCCGATGGAGGATGCCGTCCGAAGTTTTTTTAGCCTTCAATTGGACACTGCGGCGAGGTTGCTTGACCAGTCGACCCAACGCGTCCAAGGGACACCCACGGCAAAGTCCATCCCCTGGCTGGCCGCCAACCGCTTCTCGATCGACTTCGAGACCTCCTGGCGCGATTCCCAGGGAGGGCCGCTCCGGTTCCGGCTGCGGCAAATCACTCCTCCATCTCCCTCCGCGACGACATCAGGATCTCAAGATTCCAACGACAACTTCGCCGCCTCAACTCCTGAATCGCTTCCTTTCGAGAAGATCGGCTCGCTGGAACTGAGACTCCTCGATGGAAACCGCCCGATCGCGACCGGTCGATGGGAAGGGATCCTTCCCTTATTCGCACCCGGGACGAACGAGGAGACAGGTAACGAGGAGACATGGTATTCCTGGGAGCTGCCATCTCTCCCCGCCGGCGATTACCAAGTGTCCGCGCTTTGTAAAACACGGGACGGCGAATTCGATTTGATCGCTGAAGGACTTTCGATCAGTAAGGACCTCGCGCCGCGGATGGAACGCGTGACTGCGTGGTATGACGAAAATCGTCGGGGCAAAGGAGAGACGCCGATCGCGACAGCTCGCTGGCTCGCCCGGGAAATGAAACAGGGTGAAAAAGGACAACCGACGGAGATCGACATCCCATGGAATGCGTGGCTCGAGGACTTTGAGGCCTTGCGAGACCGAAACATCGACTACCTCAAGTCACTCTCGCGATCCGATCCTCGGTCGCACTGGCTCCAACTGAGCGATGGTGCGAAATCGCAAATTGTTCGTATCGGGTTCCCGACGCCCACTTCGACACCGAGCCCTGTTCTCATTGTGTTTCACGGCGCTGGCGGAAGCGAAAACATGTTCTTCGAGGCTTACGGTGCGGGGCGATTGATCGACATGGCCCATGAACGCGGTTGGCTGGTGGTTTCGCCGCGGCAGTCCCTCAATGGATTGGGCATGGACATCGATGGGATGCTCGATGCGATCGAGCCATGGTTCCCGATCGATCGCTCGCAGGTGATGCTCGTCGGCCATTCGATGGGCGCAGCGCAAGCGATCGCGCAAGTGTCCGCGCACGCAGATCGAGTGCGGGCAGTCGCGGCGCTCGGCGGAGGAGGCATGCCCCGATCGAGCTTGCGATCCAGCGAGGTCCGTTTTTTCGTCGCGGCCGGTGACCGAGACTTTGGGCGACCACGCGCTAAATCGCTCGCCGATTCGCTTCGCAACCTGGATTGCGACGTCTCCTACCGCGAATACTCGGATGTCGAACATATGGTGATCGTTCAAGCCGCGTTGACCGATGTCTTCGCGTTCCTCGATCACCTGGAGGAGTAGAATCATTCAACGCAATCCCGCCCGTAGAGGAGATCGACCATGAATCAACCGAAGAGCGAACTCAAGATCGATGGAATGACCTGTGGGCATTGCCAGCGGGCGGTCGAACAGGCTTTGGCCCGCGTTGCCGGTGTTGCAGAGGTAAAGGTCGACTTACAACGAGGCACCGCCTCCGTTTCGGGTTCCGCAAACTCCGGTGCATTGGTAACGGCAGTCCAAGAGGAAGGCTACGAGGCGCGGCTGATCGGCCCCTCGGAGCACCATGACTGATACGGCACCTCAAACCGGTCAACGGATCGATTTCGACGTCTCCGGGATGACCTGTGCGGCATGCGTGCGCCGGGTGGAGCGAGCCGCGAGCAAGGTCGAAGGAGTTCTCTCGTCGACGGTCAACCTCGCTACGGAAAGAGCGTCGATTCAACTTTCCAATCCGACCAGCGATCGGATCGAAGCTGTTCGCAAAGCGATCTCGGATGCTGGCTACCCAACCCGACTCACCACCCAACAATCCGCGCCCTCCGCCGATCTGGGACAGGATCGCGATCTGATTTGGGCGATGCTCCTCTCCCTGCCGATCCTGGTTGTCTCCATGGGCCCGATGCTGGTTCCTGGCGGGATGGAATGGATGATGGCCCGGATGAGCATGCAACGATGGAACCAAGCCCTTTGGTTCCTGGCGACTGCCGTACAATTCATCCCGGGTTGGCGATTCTACCGACACGGATGGTCGAGCCTTCGGTCCTGGAACCCCGACATGAATTTGCTGGTCGCGCTCGGCACCACCGCTGCGTATGTATACAGCACCATCGTAACCTGGACCCCTTGGGCTGTTCCCCCGTCGGCCAGGCATGTCTATTTCGAATCGTCCGCAGTAGTCATCGCCTTTGTGCTTCTCGGCAAAGTTCTCGAGCAGCGTTCGAAAAAACACTCGAGGAGCGCGATCGAAGCTCTCGGGCAATTGCAACCACGCATCGCGCGGCGTGTGCAATCCGATGGAATACAGTCGGTTGATATCCAACAGGTCGCGCTCGGCGACATTCTCGAGATCCATGCAGGCGAAGCGATCCCCATCGACGGAGTGATCGTCGATGGAACCAGCTACGTCGATGAGAGCATGGTGACAGGAGAACCCATTCCTCGCGTTCGCAGTGTGGGGGACGAAATTATCGGCGGCACCGTGAATGGCAATGGCATGCTCCGCGCTCGGGTCACCGCCATCGGTCCTGCGACGTTCCTCTCTCGCATTACGGCCATGGTTGTCGATGCACAGTCCTCCAAACCGCCTATCCAACATGCGGTCGATCGTGTGGTCGCGAGATTTGTTCCTGCCGTGCTCGCCATCGCGTTCCTGACCGCCATCGCATGGCTCATCTTCGGGGGAGACGATCGGTGGACGCATGCGCTGGTCCACTGTGTCGCCGTTCTGATCATAGCTTGCCCCTGCGCCATGGGACTTGCCACCCCCATCAGCACCCTGGTCGGCACCGGGCGAGCCGCCGAGTTGGGGATCTTGTTTCGTTCCGGAGAAGCCTTTGAAAACCTCGCCTCCATCGAAAGAATCGCATTCGACAAAACCGGAACACTCACCGAAGGCAAGCCGACGCGAGATCACGTCACACCCCTGCAGCCATGGACCGAACGGCAACTTCTAGAACGCGCTGTCTCTGCCGCCCGGACCTCGCAACACCCCGTCTCGAAAGCGCTCGTCGCATCCTTCCCTGATGCAGACGGCTTGCTCCATGCGCAAACCTCCGAGCACGTGCCTGGCAGCGGCGTTATCGTGGATCTGAGCGACGGCACACGCGTGCACCTGGGATCCCCAACCTGGTTCGAGCACTTGGGTTTGGTCCCGCACAATGCCCAGCCCCTTTTATCGACGGCCCTGGCCTCAGGAAAAACCCTGGTCTGCGTCGCGGTCGATGGCGTGCTCGCCGGCTGGGTTACGATCTCGGACCGATGCAAAGCAGAAGGAAAAAGCGCGATCGCGCAACTGAAGCAGCTCGGGATCGACTCATGGATCCTCTCCGGCGATCATCCCCTTCCCGTGGAACGACTCGCCAGTCAACTTGGGATCGAGCATGCGCAGGGCAATCTTCTCCCTGAACAAAAAGCCGAAGCCTTGCGAGCCTGGCAGCGCGAGGGCGTTCGCGTCGCCTTTGTTGGCGATGGGATCAACGATGCCCCGGCCTTGGCGTCGGCACAGGTCGGCATGGGTATCGGCACAGGCACCCAAGTCGCCATCTCGGCCGCAGACGTGGTCCTGATCTCCGGGAATCTTCATGGCGTATCCACTTCGGTGCGTTTGGCGCGAGCGTTGATGCGAAATATTCGCATGAATCTGCTCTGGGCGTTCGCCTACAACATCCTCCTGATACCCGTCGCCGCAGGGCTCCTGGTCCCGATCAACGGTTGGTCGTTGAATCCCATGTTCGGTGCGATCGCGATGAGCCTGTCCAGCGTCTTGGTGGTATTCAATGCGCTCCGATTGAGGGCCTTCGATCGCATGGCGAAAGATTGAATCACCTCACCAATTGAAGTCGAAACGAGTCGCGATCAGGTCCGAACTGGTTGCGCCGAAGATTGCTGTCGAGCTGGTGACCGGTCGAATCCAATCGAACATGATCCGCGTTCGATCGCTCCAGTACCAGTTGAAGCCTACCGTCAAGTCGTTGTACTGGCCGGCCTGCAATTGGTTGAGATCCAAATGCGACCAACGCGTCTTGAGCTCCAATGCGCCGGGCCCTCGCTTCGATTTTGAGAACGCGAAGTTCGTGAACGGAACGTTGCGGCCAAACTGGGGACCATGTTGGCCGAATCGCTCGTACATGCGACTCTCGCCTGTAACAAACCAACTCATATGGATGTAGGCGCCATTGGCGTTCATTCCATCCCCATTGAGCATGTTCACGCGGCTGAGAAAGGCTTCGGACTGGACAGTAAACCGCTCCCATACGATCGCCGCTTCAAAATTGCCGATCGTGTAGTCGTCCGCCGGCAACGCACCGGTGTCGATGATGCGAGGTCCCTCCGAAACCTGAGGCCGAGCGCGGATTCGAACGCTGTTGTTTTGGTCGTCGGTGTACAAGATCCCCAAACCGGTATGGACCAGATAACGACCCTGGCTGGGCTCGTCATAGTACGGTAGCCACGTCACACGACCGCTCACGCGATACCCCTGATTATCATCCTGCCGCAGCTTCAATCCTTCGCTGATGCTGTCGATAAAAATCCCCGTAGCCCACGCCAAACGCTCCGAAGGAATGCGGTTGTAAAGCGCCATCCCCACCTCGCGATCCGGCGTGAAAACTCCCTGCGTAGGAATCGATCGCTCGATGAAGATGTTGTTGGTGTCGTTGGTCACCTGCTCCAAACCGAACGGAACGAAAAAGTTCCCGATGCGGAATCGGCCGAGCCAAGGAATCTCGTTGAGTGAAAAGTACGCATCCTTCACCAAGGGGGTTAGCACCCCATTCGATGGGTTATCCCCCGTATTGTCGGGCTCGAGGGTCATCTGCAACCGAAAATCATAGTTGTCGTAACCTTTGCCATCCGCAAGAATTCGCAATCGCCGAAAGTTAAAGTAGTCGTACGTATCAGGGATCGACGGGGCAGCATCCGCCCACGTCACGTAATCCATTTGCACATGCCCCCCGAAGCGTACGTCCCAACCCTCCTTCTTCTTCGCTGGCGCAGGGGAATCCTTCCGACTCGGCGGCTTGTCGGCTTCCGCGATGACACCTTGTCGCTCCGAGCCGGATCCAGGCAGCGAACTGTCCTTACCGACAAGATCCTGCTCAAAGCGTCGCTCGAGGGTAGCGATCCGGTCCTTGAGTTGGGCAATCTCGCGAGCTTCCTCGGTTTGGGCTTCACGTGGTGCAACGTCTCCCTCTTGCCCATGCAATGCCGTCGAGTATTTCAACGAAAATGCGATCACCATGACTATGGCAAACCACGAGGCCAACACAGAGCGAGGTACAAAAGTAGACAAGTTGCCCGAAGAAAACGGTTGCGAACGAAAATACCGATGGAATCGATTCTGAGGGTTTTATCGGCGATTCGGGCAGTTTGTTGGACGGAACCGCGTCGCATTTCCCAAGATTGACGATCCGTCCCAAATTTTGCTAGCACGGCTCTCCGTGGATGGCTACCCTCGGGATTGATGTCGAAACAAGGGGTGGGTTTCGGTAAACTCCCCGCATGAGACTCCCTCCCTTCTTTCCCGGCAAATTCAATCGCTACATCCTCTGGGATGTGTTCAAGCTGTTTTTTCTGTGTGCTTCCGCGATGACTCTGGTCATCTCATTCGGGTTGGTTGGCCAGCAATTGGTTCGCCAGGGGCTCGGTTGGTTCGCGGTCTTGAAGCTGCTTCCCTACATCAGTTTGATCGCCCTTCAATTCTCTCTACCAGCCACTTTGTTGTTCGCGGTATGTTGCGTCTACGGCCGCATCTCTGCGGATAATGAAATCGTGGCTCTCAAGAGCGCCGGGCTTTCCCCGTTGCGGATCATCCGCGGAATTGCCTTCTTGGCGTTCCTGGTCAGTTTTCCGGCGGTCTGGATCAATGATTTAGCCGTCTCTTGGGGACGACCGGGCATGGAGCGGGTCGTGTTGCGATCGTTTGAAGAAATTGTCTTGGGGACACTGAGAGCGCGTCGCTCGTATGAGAACGAGGGATTCACGATCCATGTGGAGGAGGTACGAGATGGTTGGTTGATTCAACCCAACATCTTTCTGTTTAATGAGGAGTCCGGGGATCCGGTGACCATCCATGCGGAGAAGGCGAAGATTTCGATCGATCCAGACAACGATCGACTGGTGATCGACTTGGTCAATTCCCATGGGGAAATCAATGACAATTCCTCCACCCGATTTCAGTTTCCCGGGGAGGACCGGTTTACAATGCCCTTGAATCAGGCATCCCGGAAATCGACTTCAGCGCGAACGCCGTCGCAATTGTCGATGCGCGAGATTCCCAAGGAAATTGCTTCTTTGTTGGAGTCGAACGAGCGGACGCGGGAGGCGATGGCGGTCCAATGCGCCGTGGGGCTCGGGCTCGGTCGTTACACCCAACTGCACGATCAAAAATTTTACGAATTGCGAGACACGCTGGGCGATCGTCAGCGGCGTTTGATCCGCATGAGCCTAGAACCCGCGCGGCGTTGGGCGCTCGGATTTAGCTGCTTCTTTTTTGTTTGGGTAGGCGTGCCGATGTCCATCCTGATTCGCAGCGCCGACTATGCGTGGACGTTCGGTTTGTGCTTCATCCCAATCCTCCTGATTTACTATCCCCTGTTCGGCTTGGCTCTCGACAGAGCGAAAGATGGATCATGGCCTCCGGCCAGCCTTTGGCTTGGCAACGCAGTACTCCTCGTCCTCGGAACGTTGATGTTGCGACGGGTTCTGCGACATTGATGAACAGCGAACATGGACGTTAGCGGCCCCGTACAAGGTCCAGGCTCGGGTTGAGCAAATTCCGATAAATCGTCCAGAACTTTCCCAAAGGCTGCCTATTGCGGCTCTGGTGATCAAAAAAGAGCTCATGCGAGCTCAAACGAAGATTCTTTCTAAAGTAATCACCCCGTTTGAATCGAAACTAGGGTCAGGACGGCCTGATCTGCGCCGGACGACTTGAACGAGTCGCCCGTCAAGGAACTTGCCAGCAGGGACTGATAGGGGGGATTCGCTTGGCCTCGTTGTTCTGAACACGAGGCTTGCGGTGGTTGACGGGACCGAAAGGGATCCGGCAATGACCGTCTGTGGGGATATTCTCTTACCCAGCCTGTTGGCGGCCCGCCAACGATCATCGATAGGAATTGGACGCTGCGTCGTAGGGGTGCGGGGTCGGTTCAATCCTGTCGCCATGCTTGTTGGTGTTGCAGATCGGCCCACATCCTGTCGGCGTGAAGAAGGAGCTGATCGCCGGCCGAGTGTGCAAGCGTCCTCGACCACAAAATGTGCCCTGACCCAGTTGTGAGCGTTCCCGAGTATCCGTTCGACACCCGCTGAAAATCGGATACCCAGGGGATAGTACAGCAAGGGCAACTACTGTCTGCAGCCTTCGCAACCGCGAGGGCGCTGACTCGACACTCAATTGGAAGGTAACGGAGACCAAAAATATGAAGGTGTTCACCACAGGCCAGGTCGCTAAGATCTGCAAGGTGGCCCCGCGAACCGTCAGCAAGTGGTTCGACTCCGGCCGACTCAAGGGGTACCGCATCCCCGGTTCACAAGACCGCCGCATTCCCCGTGAGTATCTCATCAAGTTCCTCAAGGAGCATGGCATGCCCCTCGGAGACTTGGAAGATGAGGCCATGGCCAAAGTCCTGATCGTTGCGCAAGATCAGGTCTTGATCGAGAATCTGAAGCGAGAACTTCCCCTGGAAAAGAGCTTTAAGGTTCAAGTCGCCGCAAGCGGTTTCGAGGCGGGGATTCAAGCGGAAAGCTTTCACCCAGATTGCATGATTGTAGACTTCTCAGTCGGCAAACTGGAAGCCCTGCAAATCTGCCAAAATCTGCGCAAGAATTCCGACTTCTCCGAAATCATCTTGATCGCGTTGCTACCAGATGACGGTAACACAATGAGCTTTGATCGTTCGAGCATCAACGAAACGTTCAAGAAGCCATTCGACGCCCGTCTTCTCGCGGAACGACTCAGGACGCTGATCGGAGCCAAGAAGGAACTTGTCTGAGCGTCAGGCAAATCCAAGATTCAAACGAAGAGACCCTCGATGGAAACATCGGGGGTCTTTTTGTTTATACTCTAAGCCGAATGCGACGCTCGCTCGCCGTCTCTCTGTAACCAACCCGGAGTTCGCTCCCCTCCAAACTCGCATCGATCATGGTCGACATCCGTACGCCACGCACTCTCGACGAAGCCCGCACGACGATCGAGTCGCTGCGATCGGAAATTCGTACGCACGATTACAAATACTACGTCCTAGCGGAACCCACGATCACCGATCTGGAATACGATCGGCTGCTGAAACAACTGATGCAACTGGAGACCGATTGGCCCCAGTTGAGTTCCCCCGATAGCCCAACCCGAAAAATCGGTGACGAACCCCTCTCGCAATTGTCCCAAGTAAAGCATCGCATTCCGATGCTGTCGATCGACAACACCTACACGGAAGCCGAGCTTCGCGATTTCATGGCCCGCGTCGAACGCCTCCTCCCCGGCGATAAAATCGAATGGATCGTGGAACTCAAAGTCGATGGCGTCGCGGTCTCCGTTCTCTTTGAACGAGGGCATCTCGTACAAGCCGTGACCCGAGGCAATGGCGAAGTCGGCGATGATATCACCCACAATGCCCGGACCTTTCGAGGACTACCGCAACGACTCCTTGGGAATTCGCCTCCACCCGTTCTGGAGGTCCGCGGCGAAGTCTACATGACCAACTCCGATCTGGTATGGCTCAATCAGCAACGCGCGGAACTGGGGGAATCCGAATTCAAGAACCCCCGCAATGCCGCCGCCGGCGCAATCCGCCTGCTCGATCCAAAAATCTGCGCTCAACGCAAACTTCGATTCTTTTGCCATGGACTCGGACACTACGAAGGACTCGCCTTGAAAACCCATTCGGAGTTCCTCGACTTGGCAAAGCTCTTGGGGATCCCGGCGACACCCCGCGTCGCGTGCCTTCCCAACCCCGAGGCGGTCGTGACGCATTGCGCCAACCTGATGGAGAGCCTGCACGATCTCGATTTCGAGGTCGATGGCCTGGTCGTCAAAGTCAATGCGTTTGAACAACGCGAATCCCTCGGCACCACATCCAAGTCACCGCGATGGGTGATCGCCTACAAGATCGAGAAATACGAAGCCGTCACCCAACTGCTCGACATTAAAACCCAGGTCGGAAAGACAGGAACCATCACCCCCGTCGCAGAACTCGAACCCGTGCAACTCGCCGGCACCACTGTCAGCCGCGCTTCGCTCCACAACCAAGATGAGATCGAGCGCAAGGATGTGCGCGTCGGCGATTGGGTCGTGGTCGAAAAAGCCGGGAAAATCATTCCGCACATCGTTCGCGTCGAGAAACACCGCCGCCAGGGAAACCCGCCTGCATGGGAGTTTCCAACGCGATGCCCGGAGTGCGACGCCCCACTCCACCGAGATGCTACCGGAGTCTACATCCGGTGCACTTCCAAGAATTGCCCCGCCCAATGGCGGCAACGTTTGCGCTACTTTGCCTCGCGAGATTGCATGGATATCGAAGGTCTCGGAG
>Ga0315901_10004234_pt1 | contig 17993 bp, 33 predicted proteins | sample LakEriMetagenome_10_FD_203761 | JGI IMG/M metagenome (GOLD analysis project Ga0315901, IMG submission 203761) | Freshwater fungal communities from buoy surface, Lake Erie, Ohio, United States - Buoy 2 MA116 | ecosystem: Environmental > Aquatic > Freshwater > Lake | place: USA: Lake Erie, Ohio...
ATTACGTCGCAGTTCGGCGGGACGGCGAAGACGTACGCGACGACGACCGCGGGGGCGATTCAGTCGTTCCAGATCGCGATCTCAGAGGCGGGCGAGACGGTCGGCGCGGCGTTCCTCCCGATCATTAATCAACTCCTCGACGTCTTCTTTACGAAGGGCCTCCCGATTATCGAATCAGTTTCTCAGGGGATCGCGAACTTCGTCGAAAAGAATAAACAGCTCATCGCGACCGTCATCGAAACGGCAGTCGGGATCGCAACGAACCTAATCCCCGTCTTCGTCAAGGTCGGGGAGTTCATCTTCGGGACGATCATCCCTGCGATCGTCGGGTTCGTTCAGAACCTAACCGCGCCCGGTGGAGTCACGGATTCCGTTGGACAGGTCGTCGGGGGCATTATGAAGGACCTCGTTCCCGCGTTCGGAAAGTTCTTCGACGGCGTGGGGAAACTCATCGGGAAAGTCTTCGAGCTCGTGGGCGTTCTATGGGGAGACGGTAGAGGCCCACTCGCGATCGCAGTTCAGGCGATCGGCGGAGCCTTCTCGATCGTGCTCAGCATCCTCGGGAATATCGGCGGGGCCATCGCGACCGCGATTGATTTCGTAATGAAACTCGGAAAGGCGATTATGGACTCCCCGATCGGGTTTCTCATTAAGGCAGTCGCGGGCATCGTCGGAGGCGCAGCGGGCGCAGTCGGGGGAGCGTTCGGGCTCGGCGGGAATACGGGAGTCGTCCCCGCATCCGTGACGAGCGGCGGCGGACGCGATTCCGTGGGCGGGCGAGACGTCGTCGTTTCTAACTCGATTACCTTCGGGCGCGATGCCGCCTCGAGCGTGAATACAACTCTCGGAGCGTCAGTCAGGAGCGCGACCGGGACTCGGATCTCGGGCCGCTAATGCCCGGAACCGCGCCGTTCCAACTCTACGTCGATCTCCCCGCGATCTCTTCCGCGGTTATCGCCTCGGGGACGGTAACGATTACGACGGCATCGTTCCACTCCGTCGCGACGGGATCATACGTTCAGGTCGAAGGGCTCGGCGGCGCGGGGACGGCGATGAACGGCGTCTTTCAGGTCACGGCGTCAAGCGGGACGACGCTCACGTATACCTCGGGCACGACCTCGGGAACCGCTACGGGAACCGCACTCGCAACGGGCGCGGCGTCTCAGGATGTCCTTAACCCTCTCGGAAACTATTCGTCCGCAGCTCGCCCCTTCGCCGTCTACGTCGATCTCGAGTCCCTCTCGATGAGCGCATCGGGAGACGGGAATACGAGCTCGATGGCGTTCACGCTCCTTCAGGACGTCACGCCTACGACGGGGCCGTGGCATCTTTCGATCCCCGATCAGGCGCGGATCAGGCTCTACAAAAAGAATACGGGCTCCACTCCGACGGATTCGACAGATCTTTACTTTATTGGAACGATCTCAAGCATCGCCGCCCGGATGAACGAATCGGGTCAGGGGACGATCTCCGATATCAATATCGAGGAGGTGAACGGCGTCCTCGATCGCCTCGTCGTATTCGGAAAGGAGCGTCAAGCGCGCGACCCTGAAGGAGAGGGCGGGTTTAGCAGATCGGGAAACGTGACAACCGTCACGACGAGCACAGATCACGGATACGCGGTCGGAGATAAGGTCAGAATCGCATCCGTCATCGGCGGATCGAACGCGACGTTTAACGGAACCTTCACGATCGCCTCGACTCCCGACGAGGTGACGTTCACGTATGCGAACAGCGGCAACGATGCGACGGGCGACAGTTGGCGGAATATCGGAACGATCGCTCACGCGACGAAAGGCACTAAAAAGATTCTTAATAAAGTTCGCGTGAATCTATCCGGGACCGCGTTCCACGGCCTCTCGTCGGGCGATACGGTTCAGATCAGAGATGCCGTCGGATCATCCGATAAGGCGACCGCGCAGATCAACGCCGTCTTTACGGGATCGAACGTCGTCAAGATCTCTACGACGGTTCTCGAACTTACGCTCAGCTCCGCGCTAACGACCGCGCAGACGTGGACGGGTGCGGGAGAGATTCGCGGGATCGTGACGATTACGCCGATCGGATCGCAGACTCAGACGACGATCCCGATCGTCGGGGGAGAGGACGAAGGGGACGCCGTTCGGAAGGTGCTCTCGACGGTGAACTCATATAAACGGCGCGAGTATCCCGTTCAGCGTCTCGTCTCGACGACGACGACCTCGGGGATCTCAAGCTCCGTCGCGGCCTCATCGGACGCGGGCCTCTCGATCCCGGGCGGGACGCTCCGAAGCGTTCTCGACTCGATCGTCGAGCTCTACGGCGGGCAGGACTCTAAAGAGAGGCGATACTTTATCAATCTCACGAACCGCGCTCTTCAGTATCGCCTCGTCGATACCGCGAGTCAGCCGACGTATGCGAACGCTCCATATCGGATCACGACCTCATCTCCGGGGACGCCCGATACGACGACGGCGGCGGCCTCGATCGCGCCATACTCTCTCGAGGTCTCCTACGATCACCAGACGACGAAACAGGCTCTCTTCGGGCTCAACTCAACGACGGGAGCTACGACGCGGAAGGTCGTTAAGTATACGGAGGTCGGATTTACGAATCGCTCAGGCTCGCCCGTCTTCGACGGAGTCGTGGAGTTCCCGACGGCGGCGGCATCGCCCGCGACTCAGGTCACGCGCGCGGCGAAGTCATACTTCATCGAACGTCATAAACCGCTCCTCACGGGGACGTTTACGCTACGCGGAGCGGGGACGGCGGCGCATAATAACCTCGGGTTCTCGGCGGGGTATTATCAGACGGGAGCGTCCACGTTCTCCCTCCAGACGAAGTGGGAGCCGGGGCAGTTCGTTTTTATCGAGTGCGTTCCGCTATCGCTCTCGGGCCTCTTCAGGGTCGAGACGGTCGATTGGAGCCTCGAGCCCGGGTCGTATGTTCAGGTCATCCGCGTCACGTTTAATCGTAGGAGTCCGAATAATCTTGTGGACGCCATTAAAAAGGGAGGGATCTCGTGAGTAGTCGCATCGGGTCAGATCAGAACTTTATCGCGACGACGAGCGCGGGAATCCTTGACGATCAGGCGAACTCGATCGTCTCGTCGGATACGACGTTCGGGTCTTCGCCGCTCGGAATCGCAGCTCGAACTCAGGCCCTCTATGGCATCGCGAACGCGAACTTTAACCTTACGCCGCCCGACCCTACGCTCCCGATCGTTGATAACGATAACCCTCTTCCGTATTGGACGGTCACGAATGGAACCGAAGGAGATGGTTCAGCGATCGCAGTCTTCGACGATTCGACTTCCACGTGGGGAGTTCAGTTAAGTCTCGGGACGTCGATTACGGATGCCGCGATCTCGATGACGACGCGATCGTTTCTCCTGAATGACGATAACCTCGCCCTTCGTCAGAGGGCCCTTTCAGTCGTTAGCAAAAGCGGGACCGCAGGTGGAACCGCGGCGCAATGGAGCCTCGTTCTCTCGGCGGAATATTTCTCGGCGACGGGAGATAGCCTCTCCTCATACGCGATCGGAACCGTTACGGACGTTACGTCGTGGACGAGTATTTCGGGAACGACAACCGCAGGAGGGTCAGCGATTAACGCCGCGGCGTCATATGTGGATCTTACGTTCACGATGACGGCACTCGGGACAGTTACGGGCTCCGCGAAGGCAACGATTAAAAGTCTTCTTCTACAAACTTCTACGGCGGGAGCCGGAGCTCAATCATTTCTCGTATCGGAAACGATTACGAGCTCGACGACGTGGACTCCTCCAACCGGAGTAACGAATCTCGTCGCCGTAGCGGTGGCGGGCGGCGGTGGCGGCGGAGGCGCGGGAGGGATTCGAGCTCAGGTTGATAGTGCGTCTCACCGTGGATTCGGTGGTCACGGCGGCGGCGCGGGTGGCTATTCGATTATTAGGAATATCCCTGTTACGTCCGGGTCCGGGATAACGATTGGCATTGGCGCGGGTGGCGCAGGGGGTACGGTCGCGACGTTTAGCGGTACGAGTACGACTTCGTTTTTCCCTGCGATTGCAGATACGGGAGCGAACGGAGCGGCGGGCGGGGCGACAACGTTCTCGACTTTAGTCACGGCATCCGGTGGCGGTGGAGGGACGGGAGGGTATCAGGGCACGAGTACGACCATTGGGACTACGACTATCGGCGGAAGTGCCGGAACGACAACGTGCACCGTTTATGAAGCGATCAACTCCGTTCCGGGTCGAGGCGGGGCCCGAGGATCTGCCGGCGTGGACGGAAGTTTCGCGGCATATAGCGCGATGCCCTATGTAAGTTTTTTAACCGGAGCGAGTGGAGGATCGGTTACTTTAGTTCGTACGGCAAGCGGGACAGCGTTTAGGCAGCAGACGGCTATCGGAACTTCTACTCTGGGGCTTGGCGGCGGCGGAGGTGCGGGTGGCGGGATGCAAGCGAACGCCGCAGTAAACCAGAACTTCGCGGCAGAAACTCTTCCGACCGCATCCGGCAGGGGCGGAGGAGGCGGTGGAGGATGTGGGTTCGGGATCAGTTCGGCCACGGGCATTAACTCGGGGGACACTTTCACGATTATTTGCGGTAGCGGTGGTAGCGCGGCGTTCGCATCATCCGCAGGAGGAGGCGGCGGAGGAGGGTTCGCATCAGCGGGAACGGTGGTGAGATCTACTACGGGGACTACGGTGTATACGTTCGCGGCGGGAGCAGGTGGAGCAGGGGCGGGCGGGGCCGTGACGCTTTGGTATATCGCCTAATGAAGAACTATGCCTTTATCAACGGGAATAATGTTGTGGTTCAGGTGATTATCGGGCTTCTCGATGAGGCACAAAAAGGACAGTTTCTTCGCGATTACTATATTCTCTTCGGTGCTCAGAATATTATCGAGGTGGAGTCAGGCGCGACGGCGTGGATCGGCGGATCGTATACTCCCGAGGAGGGATTTCTCCCTCCGCCTCCTCCGCCCGAGCCCGAGATCGTCGAGGGCACGTCCGAGGAGATCATCGAACAGATCGTAGAGGGGACGACGAATGACGCAGCGTGACGCGAATACGGAGATTCTCGCGAGGCTCGATCGCATCGAGAAGGACCTCGGGATGATTAAACTCGAGCTCGCAGAGACGCGCGGCGCGTATCGTCTGGCGAAGTTCGTGATCGCCCTCCTCGGAGTCTCAGGGCTCGGCGGCGTAACAGCGTGGTTCGCCTCGCAGGGTAAGTAATGCGGAAACTCGAGATCCGCTCTCAACTCGCCGTTGATCGCGAGGCTCGCAGGATGGGCGTCTGGGACGATTGCGGGCCATCCTCCGCAGCGGCGGCGGCCTCGTGGGTTCTCGGAAAGACGATCACGGCGCGCGAAGGCATCGCCGCGAAGGAGCGGGCGACGGGTCAGGTAGACGCTCAGGGCGTCTCGGATAACGGGTCGAATCTCCCGCAGCTCCTTAAGACGGTGAGGGTCCTCGGCGCAGACGGACGATATCCCTCCTCGTGGGATGACGCGATCCGCGCGGGAAAGAAGGGCGCGGCCCTGATCGTAAACGTCTCGAACGGGCTCTCGCCCTTCTATGACGGCGTCAAGATGAGTAAGTGGCATCGTCAGCTCGTCAAGAAGAATCCGGGGGCGGTCGGGTATGGGCATATGGTCGCCTTCGCCTACGACCCCGAGATCGGGTGGCAGTTCGCCGATCCGACGATGAGCGGCGACGGGACGGAGGTCTACGCCGTCCCCGTAACGGACGCTCAGGTACGATCGATCGCATCATCGAAGGGAGACGCGCCGAAGGCTCGGACCCTCATCGTTAAGAAGTAAGGAGAGAGACTATGGATTCACTCGTGAGCGATATCGTAAACGCGACGCTCGTCGCCCTGATCCCCGTCACGATCGGCGGGATCGCCTACCTCGCCCGTCAGGTGGCGGGATATCTCAAGGCCCGGATGAACGCCGAGGCGTACGCGATCGTCGAGAAGATCGCGGCGACCGTCGTCGCCTCCGTCGAGAAGACGCTCTCCTCCGAAGAGGGTCAGGTCAAGAAGGACGCGGCAGTCGCGCTCGTTCAGTCCGAGGCCCTGAAGCGTGGGATCGCGCTCGATATCGAGCAGCTCGAGAACGCCGTGGAAGCGGCAGTCCTCCGACTCGAGATCGCATCTAAGTAGACGCTCAACTCTCCGCATAGTAGACTCCGCGTAGACTCGACGTAGCCGTCGGGCGAAGTATGGGGAGGCTCTATGACGAAGATCGAAGACGCGCTAAAGAAGATCCCTCCAACGCGGAAGGGGTCGCGATGCTCAGTCGCCGCGCTCTATGCGGCAGTCCCGGAGGCGGAACGCGCCGCCCTTAAGAAGGCGGTCGAAGATATCGGCGTGAATCGTACGCCCGCGCTCGGGCTCTCTCTCGCGATCTCGTCCGCGTACGGGATCGACGTCCATCGGGCATCGCTCGATCGGCATCGTCGGAAGGATTGTCTCTGCGGGAGGATCGAACGATGACGAAGATCGAGAAGGCGATCGCGCGCGAGATGGAGGCGGCGAGTCAGGTCGTCGCATATGAAGAACTCAAGGCGGCGCACGTTCGCGTCCTCCGCCAACTCGAGAAGATCCGACGCTCGGAGGACGAATATACGGAGGCCGTCTATCGCGCGGCGAGAGATGCCGCGGCGTCGATGACGATTAAACCCGTCCCCGCGCCGAAGGCAGATAAGAGAAAGAAGGGCGAAGAGAAGGCGATCCTCCTCGTCGCAGATTTTCAGGTGGGGAAAGTAACGCCCGACTATTCGACGGAGATCGCCGCGTCGCGCGTCGCGCTCCTCGCGAAGAAGGTCGAGCAGCTCGTCGAGATTCAGCGTACGGATCATCCCGTCCGCGAGGTGAACGTTTTTCTCTTAGGAGATCTCGTCGAGGGCGAGGATATCTTCCCGGGTCAGGCGCACCTCATCGACTCAGGACTCTACGGGCAGATCTTCTCAACGGCAGAGATGCTCGCGGGACTCCTGCGATCTCTCGCCTCGCACTTCGAGACGGTGAAAGTATTCGGCGTCATCGGGAATCACGGAAGAATCGGGAGATGGGGAACGTCGCGGCCCGAATCCAACGCGGACGCGATCGCATATAAAACCGCGGCGATGCTCGTCCGAGACGAGAAACGGATCACGTTTAAGGAGACGTTTACGGAAGGCGAACGCCATTGGAACGAAGTCGTCCCCGTCACGGTGGAAGGCGTCACGAAGAAGTGGTTTCTCTTCCACGGCGATCAGTTAAAGGCATCGATGGGATTCCCGTTCTATTCCCTAAATAAGAAGCTCGGAGGATGGAACCTCTCGATCGATCGATTCGACTATGCCGCCTTCGGGCATTGGCATACGCCCGCGCGACTCGTCGCCGCGGACGGGAAACTTACCGCGTGGGCGGCGGGATCCATCGAGTCCTCGAATACGTACGCGCAGGAGTGGCTCGCCGCATCGGGCGAACCCGCTCAATGGTTACTCTTTCAGTCGCGCTCGGGGATCTCTGCGGAGTACCTGATCCGACTCGGGGAGTCCACCCCGTAAACTAAGGGTCCGCCGCCGCATCGGAGCCTCCCCGGTGCGGCGGCCCTTACTTTCCCTCTCCCGAGCCCGTAGGGCGTTTCGGGGGTATTCAGCCCCTCTCTCCGCAGTAACGCGCCTCTACGGGGCGCGGAGGGCATCCTACGGCGATTCTACGAGGGCTCCTCGTCCACGCTCAGGGCGAAGGGGTGGATAAAGAATATTCACGATGAATCTTCGGAACGCCCTTGACGGGCTCCGTGGTACGGGTGTACCATCGTGAGAGATCGGGGACTTACCCCGTGAATAAAAGGAGGCAAAATGCGAAAGCTAAAGTTTAACGCGGCGCACTTTACGGGACGAACTCAGGCGCAGGAGGATATCATCGCCGGCATCGGAAAGTGTGCCGCTCGATGGGGTACGCGGGCCGTACGAAAGACAGAATGCGACGCGCCGATCGTATGGCTCAGCCAAGAGGGACGCCGACGATGGGTCATTAGCGGATTCTGCGAGACTCACGGATCACTTACGAAGGATCTCTCAGAGAAAGAGGGAACCTACGAATCGTGGGCGCGCCTATCTGAAGTCCTACCCGCGACGATGATCGCCGCGGAGGTGCGCTAATGACCGCCGAACTTAAGACGGCGTTCTATTGGGACGGCGTGGATCACGAGGACCTCTATTGCGTATGCGGGACTCCGCATCCCGAGCAGATCTTCGAGGATGAGTTCCCCGCGAAGTTTATCCGAAGGTGCTCACAATGCGGCGCGGTCGCGGATCTTGACGAAGGTTCGGGCGAGTGGATCGTCCGCGGGGAGGTGCGCTAATGAAGGCATATCTCGTCCGCGCAGGTAGCGTCCGTCATCTTCTCTGCGCGGATTGTGTGAAGCAAATGGTCGCCGATATTCTCGGCGAACTCCGCGGGTTCACCGTGGACGAAGTCAGCGCAGAGGATCTCGCGATCCTGAAGTTCCCGTGGTGCGATGCGTGCGACGCATCCTTCGCCGGGGTTTCCGAAAAGATGGAGGTCCCTCAATGAACGAAGAGAAAAAGTTCGGCGCGCCCGACGACGGCGATCAGGTGGGCGAGTGCTCAGTCTGCGGCCCTCATCGCGCGGCGATCGAATCGGGAAAGATGCGCCCCTGCTACGAGTGGGAGCGCGAAGGCACGAAGAAGAAGGAGGTGGAAGATGAATAAGGCTCTAACGCTACTCGGGGAGGTCGTAGCCGTCCTCCTCTTTATCGCCGCGATGATTGGCATCCTCGCGATCGGAGCGATGCGATGATCGCCGTCACGTATCCGTCCCTCTTCGGGACGACTCCTGATCGGAAGATCGGAACGTGGGATGAGCTCGTGACGATCCTTTCGGATCATCGCGAGAACGCAGATAAGGAGCGCGCGCCGCTATGGTCGCCCGTCACTCTCGTCCCCGGCGGGACGCGAAAGAATGCGGCGGTCGCGCAGGTGAACGCGCTCGTCTTCGACGTAGACGGCGGGACGGCGTACGCGACGGCGAAGGCGGCCCTCGCGGATCGCGAATGGATCGCCTACTCGACCTTTTCGCATACGCGCGAAGAGGAGCGATTCCATCTCGTCGTCCGACTCCCCGATCCCGTATCGGGCGAGGCGTGGGCGAAGGAGTACGACAACCTCCGAAAGGGGTTCGGGTTCGGCGATAACCTGCGGGCTCCGTCGCACTCTTACTTTCTCCCGCAGCATCGCCCGGGGGCGGAGTATTTCGTGGAGGTTTCAGGATGACGCTTCGTCACGCGAGCTTCTTTTCAGGGGTCGGCGGACTCGACCTCGGGTTCCATCGCGCGGGGATCGCGACGGTGAGCCTTTCGGAGATTGATCCCTACGCCTCCGCCGTACTCGCGGAGAGATTCCCGAGCGTTCCGAACCTCGGGGATATCACGAAGATAAAAGACGAGGAGATTCCATATGCCGAAATCTATTCGGGCGGGTTCCCCTGCCAAGACCTCAGCGTCGCAGGGCGACGAAAAGGATTCCAAGATGGGACGAGGAGTTCCCTCGCCTTTACCTACCTCGACCTTGTGGAGCGAACTAAACCCCGTTGGGTTCTGTTGGAAAACGTCCCGGGGTTATTCAGTTCCAACGGGGGCCGCGACTTCGGGCGACTCATCCGTGAAATGGTCGATCTCGGGTATGGCCTCGCGTGGCGAACTTTGGACGCCCGCTTCTTCGGAGTGGCGCAACGCCGTCGGCGAGTCTTCATCGTCGCCGCGCGAGACGAAGCTTTCGGAAATCTTGGAGCCGAGCGCCGCCGAGGTTCTCCTTGAGTGCGCGAGCGGCTGCCGGGATCATTCGCCGAGCGGAGAGGCGGGGGAAAGTTCTTCCGAAGCCGCTCGCGGACGCGCTGAAGGCGATCGCGGACGGGACGGCGGATCAGGGATTCTCCGTTCGACGCCTCACTCCGACGGAGTGCGAGCTCTTAATGGGATGGGAGAAGGGGTGGACGATCGCGAAGGAGTGGAAGGTTCGCGGGGCTCCGAAGCCGTAGGGTTTACGAAGTCGTCGTTCGGCGGATATATCCCGACGGATAAGGGGGCGGGGACGCTCAGGGCGAAGGGTGGAGATATCGGCGGAGGCTCAGAAAACCTCGCCGTTTCTACCTATACGCACACTCTCACGGCCCCGACTCGAGGCGGAAGGCGCGATCGTATCCCGCGCGCCGTAACGGAAAAGGTTCTCACTTTCCCTTCCCGATTCGGGAGTAATGCCAACGTCACGGAGGATCAGGCGCAGTCATTCGCCCACTCAGCGGGGGCTCCCGCGGTTCTCCTCGGGACTTCATACGACGGATTTAATCAGAAGGTAGAAGAGGACGGCGCGCACCGAACGCTCAGAATCGGGCGAGACTCGTCGGACTTCGTGATCGCCCCGTCCCAAGAAGGAGAAGACGATCTCCTCCCGGTTGGGCTTGACTCTCATCGTTACCGCTGCGCGGGGAATGGCGTCGTCGCGAACGTCGCCGAATGGATCGGACGGCGCATCGTCGCCGTGGATACGAAATACGCCTCGGGGACGGTGGCGGGTTACGCCGTCTCCGAGGCTCTCAGTCGGGAGGAGGGATGAGCCCTCTCTACGACTACAGGTGCGCGCGATGCCAAAAGACGCGGGAGGTGGCGCAGTCCATTACGGACGATCGCCTAATCCTCTGCGAGTGCGGGTATTGGATGGAGCGGGAGATCCCGCGGCCCTCTCTCGTCTTTAAGGGCGAGGGATGGGCGAAGAAGGATAGAAAGTCAGGAGGCGGAAAGTGAAGCTCGATCGAAGAAACGAACCGAAGACGTTTAAGGATTATCGCCCGCTCAGTCGGGAGAGTCTCGTCCGGGGCGAGGACCGCGAGACGTGGAGGCTATGGATGCTCGTCATCTCGTTCGGCGGGATCGTCGTCTCAGGGATCATCGCCGCGGCGGTGGGATCGTGAGCATTTCGAAGGCGATCGATCCAAAGAGGGTCGGGATCTCGAAGAGTCTCGTTACCTCGACCGCGCTCTGCGGGCGTAAGGGATGGTTCTCCGAGAAGATCCGACTCGAGGACGGGTCGCGCCTCCCGTTCATCGCCCCGGAGCGCGTCGCGTTCGGGAGCGGGCTCGATGAGGCTCTCCTCATCATCGCCGAGGCCCTGCGCGCGGGGCGCACGTGGGACGAGTCGGACGTCGTGGACGAGGCCCTCACCGCGGTTATGGCTCGCCCGACGATCGGGATCGATTGGGAGATCTTCGAAGCGCAGCTCCGAGCGGCGATAAAGATCTTCGTCTACGACGTACTCGAGCCCGAGCTCGTGACGTTCCGAGACGTCTACCTTCAGGGGCTCGACGGCGAATCGCTCAAGGTAGACGGGCTCATCGGGACACCCGACTTTATCTTCCGAAAGTGGAAGGGCGAAGAGGGCGCGACGATGATCCTCGACCTCAAGGCGTCCGCGCGTTCGAAGTCCACGAAGGATCTCCGATCGGCAGAGATGGCCTTCTACTCGTACCTATGGAGCCGCTACTCGGCGGGAGAACTTCCGGGGGTCGGGTATCTGACGTACGTCCGAACGAAGCGTCCGACGTATCAGCTCATCACGGGAAAGGCGACGGGGGAGCATCTCCTCCTCGCCGAGCAGTATCTCGCGGCGACGAGATCCGTCGTCGGGCGCGATTCGGTGGAGGAGGTCGCATTTACGACCTCGTTCTGCGGATCGTGCGAATGGAGGAAACCGAACCCGCTCGTCGGGTTCGATGGTTGTAGCGTCGGGAGGCTCATCGCCTCCGACGAGAAGGAGGAGGAGTAATGGCAGGGTTCGATCTTTCCAACTACGTGGAGGTCGCGGATCGACTTCGGGAATGGTACGAAAAGAATCCGACGGCGAGGATCGTTACGACGATCGTCGAGCAGACGGAGAAGCGCGTCACGGTGAAGGCGGAGGTCTTCCGAAAGGCGGACGACGTACTCCCCGCGGGCGTAGGGCACTCGGCCCTCGGCGTTCCGGGGACGACCCCGTATACGCGCGGCGCGGAGCTCGAGAACGCCGAGACTTCGGCGATCGGACGAGCCCTCGTCGCAGCGGGACTCCCGTCGAAGAAGGTCGCCTCGGCGGATGAGGTCCTCGCGAAGAGGGGCGCGGCGGATGTTCAGGTCGCCCGAGCGGCGACGGAGATCTTCTCGGCGCAGGAGTCTGCGATCGAGACGGTAATCCTCTCGGAGAATCCGGTAGCAGCTACGGGCGCGCAGCTCGCAGCGGGGCGATGCCCGGTTCACGGGCGAGATTGGGCGTTTAAGGAGGGTACGTCGAAGGCGGGAAAGGCGTACGCCTTCTGGTCCTGCGGAGCGAAGGACGATAACTATCCTCGCGGATGGTGCGACGAGAAGCCTTCGAAGGCGTGGGAAGTCGCGCAGGAGGCCCGACGATGACGGGAGAGAAGAAGTGCGCGGAGTGCCGAAAGGAGGCGGCCTATCTGAAACCCGTCAAGGGTACTCGTCCGATTTGCCGCTCGTGCTATCTCGCGCACTTAAAGCGTCTCGCCGCGATCTATGGCGGGTCCAACTATGAGAACGAGCGGGCGGAGGTTCTCGTCGAACTCCGTCGGGTCGAGGAGGATCAGCGATGAAGGGGCGACCGTGGGCGAAGTTCGACGTCGGGATGGTGAGAGATGCGAAGGTCGCGACGCTCTCATCGGACGGCGTTCGGTGGGCGTTCGTAGCGGTTCTCCTCGCGGCGAAGGAGGCGGATCGCCCCGGATACTTCGAATCAGTCGCGCATCTTCGGGCGGTCGTATCTCCGACGGTGGCGGATTCGATTCAGGAGCTCGTCGATTCGGGACTCCTCGCCGTGGACCCCGAGGGAACGATCCACGTCGCGAAGTGGAAGAAGTATCAGATCGACCCGACGGGAGCCGAGAGGGTGAAGCGTCATCGCGACCGTCACGTCGTCGAGGTAGTAAAGCCTTCGGCAGTTCGCGGCGGTAAACCGTCCGCGCTCGGCGACCTCCTTCGGGAGGTGAAGGGATGAGCGGGTTCGGCTATCTCGTGCCGATCGATTTGGAGATCCGTCAGCGGGCCCGAGAACTCCTCTATCCGGGGGAGACGACGAGCTACCTCGGGAAAGAGGCGGAGGTCGCGGGGGCGTTCGGAGAGGCCGCGTTCGAGCGGGCGTGGGCTCGACTCGGCGGGAGCCTTCTCGAGCACGTCGGAGCCTACGAGTTCGATTATCGGGAGAGGACCATCGGGGAGATCGAGGTAAAGACGAAGCCTCGGAGCGTACGCCCGGAGCCGCACTATCAGGCGGGAGTCGCCGTCGCGAACCTCGAGTTTCAGCATCCCTCGGCGTTCGTCTTCGTCTCTCTTTACCCGAAGGCGGAGGGTCCGTTCTTCAGGTACGAGGAGGCGTGGATCGTCGGATGGATGAGCGATGCGGAGTTCAGGGAGAGGAGCGTCCTCATCCCGAAAGGATCAACGATGGGCGGAGGAGGGGCCTCGTTTCGCGATATGCGGGACGTGGATCTCTCGCAGCTACGACCGCTCGAGGATCTCGTCAGTAACGCTCTCCGCGTTACTTCTCCGTTACAGACCGTTACAAAAACGTTACGAGTAACGGAGGAGATGAGAGATGAGAGATGAGAGATTAGAGATGAGAGAAGATATTTATAGAAAAGAAGGAGGGGCTATGACGGAAGAGGTGAAGAGTTTCGAGGCTCGGATGGAGCCCTACTACCGCGAAGCGTTCGCGATTCTCTGCGAGAGACAACGCCGATACGGCCCGAAGAATATCCTCGAGGCGGGGACGTGGGGAGTGCTCGAGCAGCTCACAAATAAAGTCGAGCGGGCGAAGGCTCAGATTAACGGCGAGGTCGTCAGCGGGAGGATTCTCATTGACGAGCTCGGGGTGGAGCGTGAGGCAGTCCTCCGGGATAGCATCCTCGATCTCGTGAACTATTCCGTCATCCTTCTCGCCCTTCGCGATGGCGAGTGGACGAAGGATATGAGAATGGAGGTCCGTTAATGACGCGGCGGGACGAGGTTCTTCAGATCATCCGAGGGCACGTCGTCGCGAACGGCTACCCTCCGACGGTTCGTGAGATTGCCGCGGCCCTCGGGGTCGGGCACTCTACGGCGCAGCGCGCCATCCTCGAGCTCATCGCGGAGGGAAAGATCGAGCGGCAGGGCGGAGCCGCGAGAGGGCTCAAGGTGAACGAATGAGATTCGCATATGCCGATCCGCCTTATTTCGCGCAGGGGAGGAAACTATACGGAAAGCATCACGCGGAGGCCGCCGTCTGGGATTCGAAGGAGGAGCATATTCGCCTCATCGAGCGGCTCGTCTCGGAGTACCCGGACGGGTGGGCCCTTTCCGCGAACCCCGCGGATCTTCGGTGGCTTCTTCCGCACACTCCCGAAGGGACTCGCGTCTGTTCGTGGGTTAAGACGTTTCATCAGATCCGCCCGACAACGGTTCAGTTCGCGTGGGAGCCCGTTCTACTCTTCGGCGGGAGGAAAGACAATAAGCGATCCCCGATGGTGCGGGATTGGTATATCGGAGTCCCAACGAGAAAGAAGGGGCTTCCCGGCGCGAAGTCGGACGCGTTTAACGATTGGATATTGGATCTCCTGAACTATAAAGAAGGGGATCAGGTAGACGACTTATTCCCCGGCACTCGCGGGATGGAGCGCGCGACTAATCGTCAGGGCGTATGGAGGATGGAGCGATGAAAGGCGTTCGTTTGATTAAGTGCCGCGTCTGTCGCCGCCCCGGTGGGGAGTGCGAGACGTTCGGTAGGCTCTATCTCGATCCTCCGCGGACCTGCGGGATCTGCGGAGTTCAGATGCGGGCGATATACCTCGGAGGTCCCTTCTTCGGAGGGCACGAGGGCGAGGTCTTAGCGTGGGAGTGCGCGGGATGTGATACGGCGAAGGCCGAAAGGAGGGAACGTGGAACGAATCGGAGAGTTTAGGATGACGGGCGGCGGGGCCGCGATCACGGTCGCGCTCGAGGTCGGAGAGTATCCGTCAGGGCATACCGCGCTCGTCGCGGTGGATGCGAAGACGGGGGAGCAGCTCGCGAAGCTCTCCGTCGATTTCCCCGACGAGGAGATGGCGGACGGAGAGATCTATCTCAAGGATTACGCAGAGAACGAACGCCTCGCGCAGTATGCGATCGGGCTCGGGTTTCTCGAGCCGTCGGAGACGGGGCTCGATCTCGTGAGCGGGTTCCGAGAGTTCCGCCGATATCGGATCATCGGGTAGGATCGGCATATGGCAGGAGTAAAGGCGAAGAAGAACGCAGGGCCTCGCAAGGAGCCGAGGTTTATCGTCTCGCCCTGCGGCGGGTGCTCGTCGCCGATCTCCGCGCTCCGAGACGCCTACCGCGTGAAGTGGATCTCCTTCGATTCAGGGAAGAGGCGATCGGGGATGACGTGGCGGCATCGCGGATGTGTGGGACTTAAGTAATGGCGCGAATGAAGGACCTCGCGATCACGGAGGCGAATAAAGAGAAGTCCGTTCGGGGTAAGAGGGCGCGCAACTCGGGGAATGCCTTCGAGCGTGAGATCGTCGCCGCCTTCGGGAACGGTGCGCGCAGGGTCGGGCAGTTCGGCGGAAAGACGGACGTAGAAGTCCCCGGATGGTTAGCGATTCAGGCGAAGTGCGGGAACGGATTCTTTCCGACGCGCCTCGATAACGCGCTCCGATCTCTCTCCGTTCGCGGCGATGAGCTGAAGGCGGTCGTTGTCGGGAATAAACCGGGGGTGGGCGTCAGGCGTACGAGCCTCATCGTCTTCGACCTTCAGGACTTTCTCTCGTACTACAACCATCGGACGGAAGATGAGCCTTCGGAAGACGCCGAAGGCTGAGCGCGTCTCTCGCGAGGAGATCATCCTCGCGCTGAGTCAGGCGAAGATCTCGGCGACGGCGGCCCTGAAGGATACGCCTCAATACGTCGCGGGATACGCGGACGGGATCGGGCTCGCGATCGATCTCATCCGAGCCGTCGAGGACCTCGAGAAGGCGATCGTCCGAGAGGATTACGAGAGACGATGATTATCCGATCCGCGATCGCGTGGCTCGTCTTCGTGATTGGAGCCTCCGTGATCGTCGCCTTCGTCCGCCCGATCTCCGAGCAGGTATTCCCGCTCCCGTCAATCTTCGCCGAGCGGGATTCGATAAAGCCTGAGCCCACGCCTGAGCCGATCCTCCCGAACCCTACGCTTCACGGCATCGCGACGCACTATGACGCGGAGCGCAACGGAGAGACGACGTGGTATTCCCGCGCAGGGATCGAGTTCTACGGCGCAGCGGGCCCCGATCTTCGGAAGGAGGTTCGGCACAAGTGGCGGAACTCTTATCGCGTCATCGTGGCGTCGGAGAGGACGGGGCGATCGCTCGTCGTATGGATCGTGGACTTTTGCGAGTGCCGAGGCGGAGATAAGAATCCGAAGAACGATCGTCTCGTGGATCTCGCGCCCGCAGTATGGAACGCCCTCGGGGTCCCGCTCCATCTCGGAGTGACGCCCGTATCGATCGAGCTCCTCCCCTAAGTTCTCGCGATCGGCTATCCTCGCGATCCGGGAGGAGGCAGCCTCCCGGACTAAGAGGAGGACGAATGGCATCGGAGACGAAGGCGGATCGGGCCGAGCGGGTGAGGCATAACCTCACGACCGCGGAGGCGAAGATCTTCGTCGCGATGGTACGCGGAGCGCGCGGCGACTCTCGCGTCCTTACGAACGTCACGAACGCGCACGATACCCTCGGGCTCCCTGCGTCGTGGATGCGCGAGCGTATGGCGGGAAGAATCAGGATTAAACCCGTCGATCTCGAGATCCTCGAGCGTCTCCTCTCAATCTCGAAGACGGGCTCCGTGGAGGCGGCGGATCGGAAGACGAACCGCGAGGAGTCATCCCTCGAGGTGGCGAAGTATCGGAACGCGATCGGAAAGATGTGTCGATCCTGCGCCCCTGATCCTAAGAGGGGCGAGACTGAGCAGCTATGCCCGGACTCCGTATGCCCTCTCCGTTCGGTATCGCCGCTCCGCCTGAGCGATAAGGCGTGGGGACCTCCGATCGTTGGGAAGGATTGGGGGCGTTAGGATGCCATCGGGCGCGCGTGGATGCTCGTTAGGCGAGATGCCATATGGCGAGAGAACCGAGGTTCGACTCCTCGGCGCGTCCATCATCCGAAGGAGGGTCTATGGCGAAGAGTGAAGCGAAGTCCGATCCGTACACCCTGATCGAGGCGTACCTCGCGGACGCACTCGTTACCCTCGAGCTTCAGGATTGGGAGATCACCGTCTCCCGAGAGGCCGCGGATATTACCTCTCACGCCGATATCGAAGTCCACGATCAGCGCAGGACGGCGGATCTTAGGATCGCCCGAGACTTCTTCACGCAGTCCCCGGAGCGGCAGCGTCTCATCCTCGCGCACGAGCTCTCGCATATCATCTCGGCCCGACTCGATCGGGTTATCGAGAATCTCGAGGAGCCTCTCGGAAAGATTGGATATGCCCTACTCGAGCCGAACTTTATTGACGCGACGGAGAGGATGGTCGAGCACTTCGCTCGACTGATCGCACGAGAACTCCCGATCCCGAACTTCGGGCGGTGAGCCCTCTCGTCCCTTGTCTCGAATGCGGAGCTCCATCCCGCGCGTCGCGGTGCGAGATCCACGCCCTACCTGATCATCGGAAACGCCCGGGCTACGGCGCGGAGTGGACGAAGATCTCGCGAGAGATGAGGAGACGCTATCCGTATTGTGCGATCTGCCAACGCTCCGACCTCCCGCTCGCGGTGGACCATATCGTCCCGCGCTCCCTCGGAGGGACGGACGCCTTCGTAAACCTACGGACGCTCTGCGGAGATTGCCATCGAAGGTATGGCCGAACGAAACGATCGAGGGGGAGGGGGATCGGATTCTGAGACGCCTACACCCTGTATATCCGACCCCCCATCGGCTACGCGCGTCGGGGGGTTTTTTGGTTTTGGTGGAACGAACCGG
>Ga0315901_10004235_pt1 | contig 17986 bp, 15 predicted proteins | sample LakEriMetagenome_10_FD_203761 | JGI IMG/M metagenome (GOLD analysis project Ga0315901, IMG submission 203761) | Freshwater fungal communities from buoy surface, Lake Erie, Ohio, United States - Buoy 2 MA116 | ecosystem: Environmental > Aquatic > Freshwater > Lake | place: USA: Lake Erie, Ohio...
GGCCATGGACGATGCTGCCGCGCAATTACGACGTCTTATGCTGGCCATTCCGGCGCTGGCCGATGATCGGCCCTACTCGCTGACGGATCTGGCAGCGTCCATTGGGACCGACCCGGCCACGCTCGCACGTGATCTCCGTACGCTGGTCACGCGTGTTGATTACGGGGCGCCAGGGTGGGTAGAAAGCGTGCAGCTGATTTTCGATCACGAGACGGTACAGCTTCATTCGCAACTGTTCCGTCGCCCCATGGGATTGACGCACGGGGAGTGGCGGGCGCTCGAATTGGGGCTCGCGATGGTGCAGCAGGAGGTCGCACCCGACGAGCAGCCCATGGTGTTCGGGGCCCGTCAACGGGTAGGAACCATCGCGATGCGTGTACCCGTCGAGCCGGTGCTACGCGCCGGCCGCACCAGTGAGGTGGAGCAATACGCACAATGGCTGACGCAACTACGACGCGCCATTCGTCGTCGTCGCGTGGTCCGCATCGAATATCGCAGTGCGGCCTCACCGGATGTGACGGAGCGTGCGGTGCATCCGTACGGAGTCGTCTTCGCTCGAGGGCGTTGGTTTCTCGTGGCGTACTGCGCGCGCGCCGAGGAAGTCCGAGTGTTTCGAATCGATCGCATTCAGACCCTTCAGGTGGAAGCGATCGAAGCGCCGCCACCCGCCGACGGGTTTTCACTCGACGCCACGGTGATGGACGGGCGGGTCCTGCAGGTCGACGGTGGCGAGATGCTTCGCATTCGCTATACCCCGCACATCGCCCGATGGATTATCGAGCGGGAGGGGGGTGAGCCGGACGCTGATGGCTCGGTCGTGCGCGAATACCCGTTGGCGGACGACGAGTGGGCCGTCCGCCATGTCCTCCAGTACGGCCCCGATGGGGAGGTGCTGGGGCCAGCCCGGATCCGAGAGGCCGTGCAGCTACGGTTGACGCACATCGCTGCAGGCGTGAAGACTTAGCGTCACGGTTGCCAGCTGATCTCTTCTTCCCCTGTACTGATGATTCCCAAGGCCGCACCCGACTTTCACGACGCCGATCTCATCCTGCGTCTCTACGACATGCGCCGTGAGGAGGTCCTGCGCGCCGCGCGCAAGTCGGTCATTACCGGCTTCACGCCCACGTCCCTCGAGAGCTGTCTGGCGATCCTGACCCCCGATCACCCGCTGAACGAAGCGTTCCGGCAGGTGTCGACGTACTGGGAGATGGTGTACGGCATGGCCAAGCATGGCATCGTGCACGCCGACTACCTGATGGAAAGCAGTGGCGAAGGGATCCTGATCTATTCGCGTGTCGAACCATGGCTGGCGGAACTCCGCGAGAAGAGCGGCCCCTTCGCCTTCGCGAATGCAGAGTGGGTGGCCAACCACTGCGACCGCGGGAAACTCGTGGCCGCGCGCTTCCGGGCGCGTCAGAAGGCGGCCATGGAGGCGGCGCGTAGCGCCTGAGGAACGCCTGACGAGCGCCCGATGGGTGCTCGCGCTCAGGTCGTCAGCGAGCGCCCAAGGGATACGCGGATCGACTCGTCCAGCGCATCCATCGACTCCAACAAGCGGTCGATCAGTGCGCCCGTTTCCGGCAAGGCCATCGTCGGATCCTGGCGCGCGGCGACCTGCACGGCCCCGCACAACGTCGCACAGCCATGGGCTTCAAGTTGGCCGGCGGCCGACTTGAAACGATGCGCAAGAAACGCGAGCGCTTCACTGTCCCCCGCGTCGCGCGCGGCGCGCAGACTGGCGCGCGTCTCCACGAGCGACGCCTGGAAGGTGATCAGCAATTCGTTGAGCGCCTCGTCATCGCCGTCGACCAACTCGCGCAGACTGTCGAAGGTGAGCATGGTCGGTTCAATGTTCACGGTCACCTCGGCAACATCCGTCATGCCGGTCGTCGAGAAGGGGACGTCTGCCTGCGCCGGCTGCATGATCCACCGCTGGATGGTGGTCAGCAGGCGTGCTGGCACGATGGGCTTGCCAATAACATCGTGCATCCCGGCCTCCAGGCACAACCGCCGATCGTCGGCGCTGACGTTGGCGGTCATGGCAACTACGGGAACGGTGGCATGACGGGCCATGGCACGGATCCGTCGCGTCGCCTCGAGCCCATCCATCACGGGCATCTGGATATCCATCAGGACAAGGGCGATGCCGTCAATCGCGTCCAATTGCTCGAGCGCCTCGACGCCGTTGGCCGCAACGGTGACCACCATCCCGGCACGCTCCAACAGCTCCTGGGCCACCTGCTGATTGAATGCATTGTCCTCCACCACCAGCACACGCTGCCCCAACAACTGGCCAAGATCCGGCGTTCCGGTGAGTGAGTCCGCGACGTAGGGGTCGCCATGCGAGCCGACGGGGAGGCCGAACGGCACCGTGAAGCGGAAGGTCGTGCCAACATCTGGGGTGCTGTCCATCGTCAGCTGACCACCCATGACCTCGATGAGACGCTGACAGATCACCAACCCGAGCCCGGACCCCCCGTACATGCGGGTGATCGATGAATCCGCCTGACTGAATGGGCGGAACAGGCGTTCCTGCTGCTCTTCGGAAATGCCGATCCCGGTATCCGTGATCCGGAATTCGACCGCGGTCGACGCCGCGCCGGTGCTCACAGACGGCGCGGAGCAGGCAACGATCTCCACGCGCCCCCGCGGCGTGAACTTCACCGCATTCCCGACGAGGTTCACCAGCACCTGTTGCAGGCGCAACGCATCGCCCACCACCACGCGGGGCAGGGCCGGATCGATCGCGAAGGACACCGCGAGCCCCTTCGCACGGGCTCCGTCGCCCACGATCACATCCACGCGCTTGAATACGTCCGACACCGCGAAGGCTTCCCGCTCGAGCTCCAGCGCATCCGCGTCGATCTTCGCGAAATCGAGGACATTGTTCACGAGCCCCAGCAGGCTCTGCGTCGCGATGTCGATCTTGGCGAGATAGTCCCGCTGTTGATCGGAGAGCGGCGTTTGCAGACAGAGATGCGACAACCCCACCAACGCATTGAGCGGGGTCCGGATCTCATGACTCATGTTCGCCACGAAGGCGCTTTTCGCCTGATCCGCCGCCTCTGCCGCCTGTTTGGCGCGAAGCAAGCCGGCTGTCGACTCGGCCATGCGGCGCCGGGCCTCATCCAACGTGTCTCGCAAGGCGCGAAAGGCGTCGGACAGCGCGTCGATCTCTGTGGCATGCCAAGATGGCTGCACGGTCACATCATACCGGCCGGCGCGCAGCGCGTTCGCGACCTCGGTCAGTTCCCGAATCGGGCGCGACACCAAGCGTGACACGAACAGCAGCAACGCCAGCGCCAGCACCAGAATCCCCACCATGAACTGGTAGAGGGGACGATTCAGCCGGGCGATGTCGCGCTCGACCTCGGCTTGCGACATCGCCACCACCAGCTGCCCCGTCAGTCCCGGTGTCCCGATCGGGACCTCGGCCCGAAGCACGGTCGCATCGGCGCGATCCAGGACGCGCGCGGCCGGCGTATCCTTGGGATTGACCGCGAACACCGTCCGGGTGGAGTCGACCTCCTGAATGATGGCCACGTACGCGAAGTCATCGGCCGACGTGGTGACGGTGATGGCCCGCGTCAGCGCGGAGTAATCGTTGCGCTCGATCGCCAGCTCAACACCAAGCGCCGCAATCTGGGCCAGCTCCTTGACCCGTTGCGTGGTCGTTTCCCGCACCAGGGCGGTCTGTCGATTCGCGTAGTCGAAACCGAGGACCGTCAGCGAGAGCGCCAGCACGACAGCAAGCGGCGCCCAGATGCGAAAGGCGATGCCGCGGCGGATCTCGCGAACACCCATCAACGAATCCGGATGACGAGTTCGCGGGTCGGAGCATCAAGCGAACCAGTCGGTACCACCGCAATCGCACCGGGGGTACGACGCACATAGGCGATCATCTCCTCGGCCGAATCGAGGAAGACGGGCGGGGTGGCGCGTCCCTGAAACACGAGTGCCAGCCAATAGCGCTGCATGCCGCTGGGCGATGTCCGGAACAGCAGGCGCGCCAGCGACTCGGCGAACTCCACGCGCGCCGACGGGAGGATGATCGTGACCGGCTTCGAGGAGGGCCATGCGCTTCGCTCACCGCGGAAGACCGCACGCAGGCCCGATGAGTCGAGCTCAGCGACGCCAACGGTATTGCCGATGATCTGAAAGGACGATTGCGATGGGGTCGGTTGGGTCCGCATCGCCAATAACGGCAACGTCATCGTCATCACCAGCAGGAGCGCTCGGTGTGTCGTTCGCCTCGCGACCCGGCGCGTGCTACGCAACATCGTCGGCATGCTCACAGCCCGTACGCCAACTGCACGCGCAGGCCAAAGGCACGGGTCCATGGCATGAACGGATCGGCGAAGGATCCACTATGCCCCATCATGGCGTGGGACATCCGTTCCCGTTGGTACTCCACCTGCGCCTTCACATGCACGGTCGTGGCAAGGTCATACCGCACGCCGCTGCCGACCTTCCACTCCTGAAGCGGATACACATGCAGGTCGTTGGTCGCGGCATTGATGCGATCACCGAACGCATACGCCACCAGCCCATCACGAACCCGCGCGCCCGCATAGACGAACGACGAGCGATTCGTCGCCGTGCCGAGGGAATCCGTCCGGTTGCGGTTGATCGACAGCTCGCTCAGGATCTCGAAGCGCGACGTGAACCACGCAAACGAGGCACTGCCCAGCTGAAATTCGAGGGGGCCCGTGTACAGCTTGCTGCCCGCAGCCATGCGGTGCCCGGCGTGTCCCGAGTGCGCCCCATAGCCGTTCGCCGGCATCCAGTCGCGGTAGATCGAAACGCCCACGCGCATGCCGTCGATCGGCTTCGCATGGACTGCCGCCATCAGCGCCGGCGATTTGCCCCCCTGATAGGTATCCGTCGACGCGATGCCATTCCCCATCATCAGGTCGTAGCCAAAACGGGCGCGCCCGAGATTTTGCCCCTGCATCTGCACGCCGAGGGTATGCAGCGGCACGAGATGGCTGAACGCGAAGGGGCGATCGATGACCGGATAGAACAAGCGCCCGTGGTGATACACATCATTCCAGTAGTTCACTGGTGTGTGCACCTTGCCGACAATCAGCGCGTGATTGTTGCGAAGACCGATACGGAGGAGTGCGCGCTCCAGCGCGGCGCCGAATCCTGTGGATGAGCCGCTGACCGGGCGGAGGACCGCCTCCCCGAGAAAGGAGACGCGATCCGACAGTGAACCGGTGGCAAAGAGGCTATGTTCGCCGAGCGAGAAGTAGCCGTTGAGGCTGTCCCGCTGCATCGCCGAATACTCCAGATGCCCGAACGCATTGACCTGGATCGGGGCGCGTTGCGCGGCCATCCGGGCTGGAGCGCCACCGCAGGCAATCACGGCGCCGAAGGCAAGGAGACGGCGGAGCAGCATTGTCAGGACGTAGATGGAAAAAGTGCCACTTGAGAGGGCAACTTACCCGACGGATCTGGTCGGTGAAAGGCTTTCTCCGTTAAGGCGGTCCTGCAAACGCCGACGGCGGCGAGGTCGCACGATGGGTCACCCGGACCTGGCGCCCCCCTCCGTCTTGCCCTGCTGGTGCAACGCCCGATAGGCCGAGGGCGTCATCCCGAAGTGGGACGTGAACCGCACGGTAAACGTGGGGGCCCATTTGAAGCCGGTCCGGTGCGCGATGCTCGCGATCGTGTCCTCCTCGGTCCGCAACAGCAGCGCCGCATGCTCAAGGCGCACCGTCTGCAGCAGATCCACCGGCGTCGTGTCCAGCAGCTCCTTCACGCGGCGATAGAGCGACGCGCGGCTCATCGCCAGTGAACGGGCGAGCTGCTCCACGTCGAAGCCCTGATCGGGGATGTGTTCGACGAGGATGCCGTAGAGCCGTTCCAGAAACTGCTCCGACGGACGATCCAGCGGCTCCGAGCCGGCGCGCAGCAGAATCGACGACCAGGCCGGCAGGGCACGACGGAACCGATCTTCCAGATTCCGGCGCAGCTGCATCAGGTTGTCCACCTTGAGACGCAACTGCTCGGGGTCGAAGGGCTTCACGATGTAATCGTCCGCACCCGCGGCGAGCCCCTCTACCTGATCCTCGCGCGCGCCGCGCGCCGTCAGGAGCACCACCGGGATATTCCGCGTGAGCGGGTCCGCCTTGAGGATTCGGCACAGCGCCACGCCGTCCAGCCCCGGCATCACGACATCGCTGACAACGGCATCGGCGGGCCATTCACGCAGCACCGTCAGCGCCTCGTCGCCGCGCGAGACCGTCCGGACCTCGTGCGCCGTTCCCAATTGCTCCGCCAAGAAAACCTGCAACGGCAGATCATCCTCGACGATCAGGATACGGCGCCGATCCCGGGGTGGATGCGCCGGCGTCGTGGCTCCCCGATCGTCGAGCGTGGCGGGTGGGGGGACGGGTGCGGCCACTCGCAGAGCTGGTTCGGCGCGCGCGGTCATGTCACACGGCAGCGTCACCTGAAACGAGGCCCCCGGCCCGGCATCCAGGACCACCACCCGTCCCTTGTGCAGCACGATCACATCGCGGCTCAAGGCGAGTCCTAGCCCCATACCTTCCGTTTCCCCCGGCCCCTGGAAGAAGGGCTCGAAGATGCGTTCACGTAGCGCGGGTGCGACGCCGGGCCCATCATCGCTCACGGTGAGCGTCCAATGCGGCAGGTCATCGATCGACACGCGATCGATCCGCACGCGGACTTCACCGTGGTCCGGCGAATGTTTCACGGCATTCATCACCAGATTCGTCACGACCTTGTCCATCTGGTCCGGATCCATCTCGGCGTCGATCGGCATACCGCTGGGGAGCGACACCGTCAGGCGGATGTCGCGCGCCGCGGCCAGTGGCGCCAGCTGTTCCACGCACTGCTGGACGAACGGCGCCACGGCAACACGCTGGAGCCGTACCCGCAGCACACCGGATTGGGCATCGGCAAGATCCAGGAACTGCGAGGTCAGACGCTGCAAACGGCGCACCGCACCGGCGATGGCACCGATGTAGCCACGAGCGACCGGCGGAAACTGCGTATCGGCTTCGCGCTCCAGTTCGTGCAAGGGTCCGACAATGAGACTCATCGGCGTACGCAGCTCGTGACTCAGGCTCGCGAAGACCCGCGATTTCGCCGTGAGGAGATCGCGCAACTGCGCCCCCTCCTGTGTCGCCTGAACGAGCGCCGCCGCCGCACGGTCGCGCTCTTCACGCACGAGATGCGTTTGCTGCTCAACCTCCCGCTGCAGCATCGCCGCCCGTCTGGAAAGCCAGCGGGTACGCACCGACGTCCCCACGAGGAATAGGGCCCCCACGCCCGTCAGTAGAAGCAGCTGATACCACACGGACTCGCGGAACGTCGGGGGCACCACCAGCACGATTGAGGCGATGTCGGCGTCGCCGCCGCGTGCACTGTCGACACCCGGTCGCTCCGTGGTCGCGGTGTAGTGCAGCGGCGCCACGGCACGCACGTCGAGCACCCACGCGCCAGGTCGCAAGCCGGCAAGCCGTATCGCGTGGGGTTCGTCGGCACTCATCCAACCGGAGGAGTGCCCCGCGAGGCGATACTCGAGACGCACCTCGTCCGGGGAGCGGAGACGCACGGCGCCAGCGTCCACGGCAAGGCGCCGGACACCGACGGGCAAGGTGACGGAATCCCGCACCGCAAATTCCAGCGAGTCCGTGCCGATCCGATCGATGATCGCGCGCTGCACGAGCATCGTGCGGGGATACTCGGCGAACGGATCGATGCGGACGGCGCCACCGAACGTCGGAAACCACAGATATCCCTCGTCATCGCGTGTGGCGTGCCACCCGGAGCCTTCGGCGTTCGTCAGGCCGTCGCGATGGTCGACACGCAAGGCCGGAACGCGCGGGGCGCGGCCGACTCGCCACGCGTCGACATCGACACGCGCGACGGCATGGATGCCGCGATTGCCACCCATCCAGAGCAGCCCGCGCGCATCCTCCACGATGGTACTGACCACATCCTCGGCCAGCCCGGTGCGGGTGTTGAGAAACACCAGCGAGTCGGTGCGCCCGGCACCGCGTTCCAACCGGGCGAGGCCATTGCGATAGGTCCCGATCCAGAGCACGCCATCGGCATCTTCGTGCAGCGCGCGGGCGAGACCGAGTGGAAATCCGGTCTGGTCCGTGTACAGGCGCGTCCCCGTCGCCGTCTCGGCGCGCACCCCCGCTTCGCCAGCGATCCACACCGTGCCGTCACGCGCCAACAACAGGTCGCGGGCGCCCCAGCCCCCGAGTGCGGTGCAGCGTGGTGCCGTGTGCAGTGATGCCTGATCGACGAGCGGTACACGACAGAGATGATCCGCCTCCAACCAGAGCATCTCCCCGCGTCGGCGATCTTCCACAAAGTCGATCGGCAGCTCGGGGCGCTCATAGCGCCGCGTCGTCCTGTTGGGCTCCTGGACGAGAACCGTGCCGAGAATCGGGCCGGAGAGCAGCGAGGTCCAGAGCGCGCCGCGTGAATCCTCGGCCGCGGCGTGCGGTCCGAGTTCGCCCGGCCGTCGAAGGAGGGGGAGTTCCGTCGCGCGATCCTGTCGGAGGCGATAGATCGCGTGATCCGCCAGGATCAGCACCGAGCCACGTTGTCCCGGAACGATACGGCGGACCTGGCGCTGATTGGCGGTGGCATCGGGTGCGCTGAACTCGCGGGTGAACGACGGGCGCAGATGCACGAGGCCGAGGATGTCCGTGCCGAGCCACAGGCCACCATCCCGATCTTCGAGCACCACGTGGATCGTGACCCCCTCGCGGTCGGTGATGAGGGCACCGAGGGGTACTCGCTCAGGCGGGGTCCCGTCCGGATAGTGGATTTCGAGCCCGGTGCGCGTGCTGGCCAGGACGCGCCCATCGCGGGCCAGCAGGCGGGGCACGCGTCCGGGGGCATCCGGCATCGTCCGCACGACCGTCCCCTGGACGTCGACCAGTTCCAACTGTCCGCGGGATCGGCGGACACCAAGGAACCCCCGGCCGTCACCGCGATGCACCAACACGCCAGTCGCAATCGGGACTGGTGGGCGGAGTTGGCCGGACAGGGGCGCGCCCACCGCGCGGGCGTATTGCCCGGTGGCATCCACCGCCCAAATCACGCCGGAGGAATCGATCCCCACCTGATCGTCATTGGACCGCATATCCACCCTCAGTGGCCAGGCGGTCAGCAGGCGGGTAGGCCCCTGCCAGAGCGTTGGCTCAGGGGTGACGGCGCGCAAGACGGGTGGGACGCCAGCACGCCCCCGCATTTCCGCGATGCGATAGGTCGCGGGCTGGCTGGACGTGGACGGACCAGCGCGCCACGTCCCCTGGGTCCGCGTCAGGATGCGCCCAGCCGACGTACCTACCCAGATGGTGTCGCCGCCGCCGCGTTCGATCTGCAGCGGGAATTCATTCGATCGGGTGACACCGGGTGAGGGGCCGCCAAAGTCGACGGCGGCAATGCGCTCGCCATCAAAGCGTACCAGCACCCCGCCAGCGACGAGCCACAATTGACCGTCGGCGGATTGCACCATGTCGCGGACCACGTTGCCCGGGAGCCCGTCGGTTACGGACCATCGCGAGACCGTGTGCGGACGACGCGGGAGGTCGATGGGCGTCATCGACCGTGGCATGACGGACTGCGACCATGCCGTCGCCGGCCCGACGCTGAGGGACACCGCCACGGCGCAAATCAGGGGAGTGCGGGGCATGCCCTGAGCATACAGAGCGCGCGCGATGTGGCGAGTGACGGACGAGACGCGCCGACAGGCTTGAGACGCCGGCGTAAGGAAGCGAGACGCCAGCGGATTGGCGACACTTTGACGGTTGGCGTGATTTCCGGAAAACGGGAGGCGCTGTTGGCGTCTGCCGAACCGTCAGGTGGGCTTAATCCGGCGCGCCAACCGCTTGTGGGACGGTCTCAGTCGCCCGGATCCGCATTGCCTCCCACCACTTCCCCTCGTCACGATGACGACCCGCGGCCACGACCACGTGGCCGCATGCGACGTTCCGGGAGAGAACAGCATGCAGCACCGTTACACCCCACGGGTGGAAGTTACGCACGTTTCGCGCAACGGCTTTTGGCTGCTGCTCGACGAAGAGGCCTTCATGGTTCGGTTCGATGACTTCCCGCTCTTCCGCGATGCGACCATTGCGGCGCTGACCGATGTGCAGTGGCCGAACCCCGATCGCCTCTATTGGCCGAAAATCGGGGTGGAATTGCCGATGTCGATGATCCGGCCGGAGCTGGAGCAGCCGCTGATGGCCACGGAGCTGCATCGGCAGGTGTGAACAATCGGGGTCTCACTTGCCTGATAGCACGCTGCGATGAAGGAGAAGTAGTGAGGCTTTGAATTAAGGAAATGAGACGATGGCCGTGTGCCTGCGAGCGGGTGTCAAAGTCTTATGTGAATATCCCGGAGTGTCGTGAAGCGGTTGTCCCTGGAGGCGGTCGGCGAGAGGATGCCGTGCCCTTCGTCGAACGATGACTGGATCGCATCGACGTAGTCTTTCCTTCACGACACCGAGTTGCCAATGAAATACCGCGTTCATGTCCCGGGTCTCCGGCAGGCTGGTCATGCCGTTGCGCTGATGACAGCCGCCGCACTTGCCGCAGCGTGCGGCGATCCGATTGCGTCGCCGAGTGAGGCGAGTTTCGCTCGAGCTCCCGGGAGCAATCCTGGTACACCGCAATCCTGCTTTACGAATGGCGTGAACGGGAACTCCAAGAACGAAAAGAATCAGTGTGTTTTCGGCTATTCGATCGGTGGTTCGATCACCGGCCTGCAGACTGGAAAGAGCGTCGTGCTGCAGAACAATGGCGGCGACGACCTGACGGTATCGGCGAGCGGCGGCTTCACGTTCGCGACACCAATCGCTGATGGAGGCAGCTATGCGGTCACGGTGAAGACCGAGCCCGTCAATCAGCGTTGCTACATGGACGACTATCCGAATCCGTCATCGGGTACGGTGGCTGGCGCGAATGTGACCAATGTACAAGTGGAATGCTATCAGACCGTCTTGACGGTTCAGAACCAGCTCACTGCCGGTGGTGTGTATGTCTCAACGGACTACTCGGGAATACTCGACTGCGCTTGGAGTGACGACTACTGGGTGCTCGCAGGGACAACCGATCGGCTGGCAGGATGCCCCTTGTCGACGTCATCACCGTCAACGTTCTTCTTCCGGCTCGTCTCTCTGGATAATACCGGGGAACTCCCGGGCGCTCCGATCAACGTGCAGGTGTCTGGAGCAACCTGTGCAATTGATCGCCCCTGGAATGACGCATACGACGCAGGTGGTCGCACCTGGAAGTGCACAGTCGACGTCTCGGGCGGTCTGCCGGCCACGCCCGTTGCCGTCACGGTAACCGCCGCCCCACCGGCGTGATTCAGCGGTAATGTGATGAACGCCACGCCGAGCGACCACGTAATCGCTCGGCGTGGCGTTGTTTCAACTGTAGCTACGCAGCCGCGCAGTTCGGGTGCCTGCTACCACCCCTCGCGCTGACGCAGCCCGGTGATGTGGGCCACGTGATGCCGCCCATGCCAGCTGTACATCGCCACAACCATGTCGATGGTCATCGGGCCGCGCTCCGGATGCTGCATCGGACGCGCGAACGCCTCGGCCGGCAGCGACCGGAGGACCGTCACCATCCGCTCGTGCACGCCGGCAATGATCGCAAGCGACGGCGCGATTGACGACGCACTGTCGGCCAACTCCGCCCACGCCTTTTCGTCATAGGGCTTGATCGTCGGGGTGTCTTCCGTGATCGCGAGCTTGATGCGGGTGAACGCGTTCAAATGCGAATCCGCCAGATGATGCACCACCTGTCGCACGCTCCAGCCACCGGGACGGTACGGCGTGTCGAGCTGCGTGTCGTTCAAGCCATCAAGTGCGGCGTAGAGCGCCGACGGAAGCGCCGCCAAGTCGGCAATTGACGCCGCGCGATCGTCGGCGGTGATGGTCGTGGGGCGTGCAAACTTCCCGATCGGATAGGCGAGGTCGGCGGTCATGGCACGGTGGTAATGAGGTGAACGTCAGCGAAACGGACTCTGCACCACGAGCCCATCAAAGTTCTGGCCGTGCTGCAGATCTTCCGTCAGCAACGTCCGGCAGCCAGCACTCTGCGCACTGGCCACGATCAGCGCGTCCCACCATGACAGCTGGTAGCGTGCCTCGACGTGCCACGCGCGCTCCATGATGCCGGGCGTGATCTCGATGGGTGACCAGGGCAGAAATGCACGGATCTCGAGCTGCGCCTCAACCGGTGAAAGCCCTGGCTTCAGCTTGCGGGTCACCACGGCGTAGAACTCCTGCAGCACCTGCACGCTGAGTCGTCCGCTGCGCTGGCGCCACAGTGTCTCCATCCACTGCCGCGCCGCGACATGGCGATCGCCGGCGCTCAGGTCGATGGCATACACCAGCACATTGGTGTCAACGAAGACCGGAGCGGTCATGCAGTGCGTCGCGGGAGGGATAGGCGGTGCCAGGGGCACTGATCGGCCGCGGCTCGCGCACGAGGTATTGCGTCATTTCGGTCTCATAGCGGACCTCGCGCGCCATCTGCTCGCGGAGCAGGTCGCCCAGCATCCGTGACAGGCTGATGTCCTGCTCGGCGGCCCGCACCCGGGCCCACCGGGCGACATCCTCGTCGAGGGTGACTGTGACGTTCTTCATGACACGAATATCGTGGAACACGAGAATCGTGTAAATATAACCGGGTGATCTTGCCGTAATATGGATTAGTGATAGCAAAAAAGCTATCATATCAGCATGTCAGCCGACGCAACGCCCCAAACCATCCTCCGCCAACTCCGCCTTCGCGCAAGGCTCTCGCAGCGCGAACTCGCCGCCCGCGCCGGCACCGCCCAGTCGGTGGTCGCCCGCATCGAGTCCGGCACGACCGATCCCTCGTGGCAGACGTTGCAGCGCCTCATTCACGCCGCTGGAGGGCACGTGTCGCTGCAGTTGGACATGCTGCCGCAGCTGGATTCTCCCCCGCTGGATCCTCAGCTCCTCGACGATGTGCCGCGTATTCTGGCGCTGTCGCCCGAGAACCGGCTTCGCGAGGTGGCCGCCATCAGTCGATTCACCGTGGGAGCCCGCCGTGTCTGACGTGTATCCGCTCGATCCGGAGCTGCTTTTCTCCACGTTGGCTGCGCACCATGTGGAGTACGTCCTGATCGGGGCACTCGGCGCGCGCCTCTACGGTTTCCCGCGGGTGACGGCTGACGCGGACATCACGCCGCAGTCTTCGCGCGACAATATCGAGCATCTCGCGGCCGCCCTGCGCGCGCTCGATGCCAGGGTGTTTACTGACGGCATTCCCGAAGGGCTGCCATTCGATTGCAGCGGCGCGACACTCGCCCGCAGCGAGATGTGGAATCTCGTGACGCGCGCTGGTCGACTGGATGTCGCCTTCCGACCGGCCGGTACCACCGGCTACGACGACCTCGTGCAAGACGCCGAGTCATTCGCCGTATTCGGTTTGACGCTGCAGGTGGCGAGCATCGATGCGATCATCCGCAGCAAGCGCGCGGCAAACCGGCCGAAGGACGCGCAGGACATCGCGATGCTCGAAGCCATCCGGCGGTCATCGCGCTGACGACTGATCGCGCTGACGCCGTGATACGCTACGGCAACCGCCCCGCAAAGAACGTCCACGCAATCTCCGCGAACTCCACATCGCGGCTCTGAATCCCCGTGGTCGCGTTCGGCGCCACCAGTACGGTGCGGCTCGCCACGGTGTGCCCGGCCCCATCGAGTCGCCACCACTGGAGCGGCGTTGGTCCGGCGTAATCGAACCGGACCGCTGGGCCCCCATCGCCCGGATCGGGGTTGATCACCTGTTGCGTCGGCGTGACGCCAGCTAGCCGATTGGCCGCCAGCCATCGGTCCCTCGTGGCGATCGCCGAAATCACACGTCCCCGATTGCAGCTCCCCCCAATGTTGGCCACGCATCCCCCCTCAAAGGGCATCTGCGTGTCGGCGGTGCCATGCGCAATCAGGATCGGCACCGGCGCGTACGGGCCATTAGCGCACGACCCGCTGCGCGGGTTCTCGGCCAGACTCCCCGCCGAGGTCGCCACCGCTCCCACCAGATCCGGGCGCGCGATCGCAAACGCGTGCGTCATCATCGCCCCGTTGGAGCCGCCCGCCATGAATACCCGCGAGGTAGGGAGCCCATACTGACCGCGTACGCGTTCGACGAGGGCGGCTAGGAATCCGAAATCGTCGGCACCGCTGCTGATGCGGTAATCGCTGCGGCAATCCTCCCACCCGGCCTGTCCGTCGGATCCCGCCAACCCGCCCGGATACACGACCACGAACCCTTCGCGATCCGCCACCGCGCGGAACACCGAGAGCGGATGTGCGCCCGTGTTGGCGACGCCAAGTCCGATGCCTCCGCCGCCATGCAGCACGAACACGAGCGCCTTGGGTGTCGTCGCGGTCGTCCCTCCGAGCGCCTGGGGCACGTGCACCCGATACTGCCGTGTGACACCCCCTACCGCGAGCGACTGGTCGGTGAGACCGGCCGGATAGGGCGGCATCGCCGGCGGCTCCGGCTTTACTGGCGAGGCGGCACCACCGCACGCGCCCGCAAGGAACAGCCACATCATCGCACCCCGATATGCCATTCGCTTCATACTGGGCAAGACGAGCGCCGGCCGGATTCGTTAATCCGCGCGGAGCGGCTATTGCCGCGACCCGGTGTGCGCTGAAGAATCCGCAAAACGCGGTCCGTCCCTCAACCATGCTGCACGGTCATGTCCGATCACGCCCCACTTTCCCGTCGCGCGCTGCTCCAGCATGGCGCACGTGGCGTCGTCCCGCTCCTTGGCGTGCCGATCCTCGCCGCTCCGCCCCAGCCGGCGCGCCCGCCTCGCGCGCGCGATTACATAATTGATGCGTCGGCGGCGCTGATCTGGCGCAACGGCGCGCCGCAGCTCGTCGGCGACTGCTCGGTCCGTGTCCGCGACAACGACATCGTCGAGGTGAAAGAAGGGCGCATCGGCGGTACGACCACGCGTATCGATGCGCAGGGACAGCTGCTGCTCCCCGGCTTCATCTCGGGGCACACGCACACCGCGTCGGGTTCACCCACACGCGGTCTCATCGAGGATGGCCGCTCGTATCAGCGCCCGATCGAACTGCTGGAGCAACTCCCCACCGAACTGCTCGACGACATCACGGCGTACAACATGGCCGAACTGCTGCGATCGGGGTGCACGTCGCATGTGGAGATGAGCCTCAGCCTCCGGCAAGCCGAGAGTTATGTGCGCGTGGCGCGGCGCTGGCATGTGCGCGGCTTTCCTGGTGGCATGGTGCCGGGGACGGCGCGGCTCTTTCCCATCTGGCGTCGGAGCAACGATGCCGTGCTCGCATCGAGTGTACCGGACACGCTCGCGGAGATTGCGGCGAACCGTGCCTTCGCGCTGTCGGTCAATGGTGCCGAAGACGGACTCATCCGCCCCATGCTTACGCCCCATGCGGCGGACACGCATACGCCCGAGACGATGCGCGCCGTTGTGGTGGCGGCGCGGGAAGTGGGCAATGGCATCCACATGCATCTCGCGCAGGGCGTCGGCGAGGTGCGCACGGTCCAGCGGATGTACGGCGCCTCACCGGCGCAGTGGCTTGAGCAGTTCGGCGTATTCGACGGGCCATTCTTCGGTGCGCACATGACCGGCGCGACCGCCGACGACTGGGACGTGCTCAAGCGGCATGGTGGCGTGTACGCGCACTGCCCGAGCGGCGGCGGGGCGGGGAATTCGAGCGGGACGCAGCCGTATCCCGAGGCGCTCGCGGCGGGGGTGCCGGTGAACGTCGGGATCGACACGCACTCGAACGATTATCTCGAGAACCTCAAACTCGCCGTGATCACCGGTCGTGCGCGCGCGCGGTGGCTCAATGCGCAGCCCGGACGCACCGGGGCGCCGCTTCCCATGCCGAGCATGCGTGATGCGGTCTTTGGTGCCACACATGGTGCCGCAAAGGGGCTCCGTCGCAACGACCTCGGTCGTATCGAAGTCGGCGCGAAGGCCGATTTGTGCACGATCGACGTGAGCGGGTTCCTGACCGGGAGCGGCGCTGTGGGGCCCGAACCGCTCAACAACCTGCTGTATGCCAGCGGCGCGAACGTGCGGCATGTCATCACGCAGGGATATGTGCAGCTGTTCGACGGGCAGCTGGTGGTCGACGATCAACGGCGCATCGTGCAGCGTGGGGCTGCGGCGGTGCAGCAGATTTGGGCGCAGCTGCGAGCCGAGGGGTGGTTCAGGGGGTGAATCATGTCCGTGCGTCGGCGTTGCCTGTTGCGAGTGCCTGTCGCCATTGACCGTCGCTGCACCGTTCACAATCGTGTACCATCGGTCTTACCATCGCGTTTGCCGTCGCATTCGCCATCAGGTCGTCGGCGACCACCTGCTCCCACCTCCTTTTTCCACCGTGTCCATGCCCACTCTGCTCCGGTCGGTCCCGCGCATCCTGTCGGTGGTGATTGCGACGTCGGCGTGTGTGTCCGTCAGTGTCACCCGAAGCGAGCGCGGTGCCTCTGCGCAAACGCCGCTCGCATCCGCCGCCCCCGCCGTGGTGCAGACGGCGTTCCATGATTTCCGCGTGGTCGAAGTGGCGCGCGGTCTCGTCAACCCGTCGGGGCTGGAGTTCACGCCCGAGGGCGACCTGCTTGTGACCGAGCGCCCCGGACGGCTCCGTATCATTCGCAAGGGCATGTTGCTGCCGGACTCGGTGGCGGGGCTGCCGCCCATTCAGTCGATCGGTCGTGGAGCGCGGGCGCTCGCGTCGCTCGAGCAGGCGGGGTTGCGTGATGTCGTGCTGCATCCGGACTTCGCGACCAACCGGCTTCTGTACATCAGCTATGTCAAACCGGGTGCCGACTCGCTCGGGAGCATCGCGGTCATTCGCGGGCGTTTCGAGAACGATCGCCTCACCAACGTGCAGGAAATCTTCCATGCACGCGCCGACGGCAACCTGACGCCCCGCGCGTCCATGTGGGGTGGGCGCCTCGCCTTCGATAAGCAACGCTATCTCTACCTCACGTTGGGTGACCGGCAGTGGCCCGCGACGGGCGATCTCACCGCGCATCCGGCGCAGTTGCCATCGGTTCACAACGGCAAGACGATTCGTTTGCACGACGACGGCCGCGTCCCCGCCGATAATCCGTTCGTGAACACGCCGGGCGTGCTCCCCGAGATCTGGACCTCCGGGCATCGCAACGCGCAGGGGTTGGCCGTACATCCGGAAACGGGCGACGTGTGGAGCAACGAGCATGGCCCGCAGGGGGGCGACGAGGTGAACCTGCTGCGCAGCGGCCGCAACTACGGCTGGCCGGTGGTGGGTTATGGGGTGAACTACACGACTGGCCGCAACATCCATGAGGGGACATTGCGTGAAGGGATGGAGCCGCCCGCGCACGTCTGGGTCCCGTCGATCGGCGTGAGCGGCATGGTGTTCTATACCGGAAACGCTTTCCCGAGCTGGAAGGGGGATATGCTTGTGGGTGGGCTCAGTGGGCAGCGACTCGTGCGACTGCGCCTAGCTGGGCAGCGCATCGTGCGGCAGGAAGACCTGCTGCGCGACATCGGACGAGTGCGGGATGTCGAGCAGGGCCCCGACGGGCTGATCTATTTGGCGCTCGATGGCGGGACGCGCGACGCCGACGGTCCGCCGACGGCGATCCTGCGGATCGAGCCGGCCGGGCGCCGCTGAGCAATCGGGACACCATGTATATCCCCGGGCACTTCGCCGAAACGCGCCTACCCGAGTTGCATCGCGTCATCACCGAGCACCCACTCGGCGCGCTCGTGCATCAGGGTCCGCAGGGGCTCGACGCCAATCACATCCCCTTCCTGCTTGATGCCGATCGGGGCGAGCACGGCACGCTGCTCGCCCATGTCGCGCGCAACAACACGATGTGGGAGGAGGTCACGGACGGTGATGCGGTGCTCGTGATCTTCCGCGCGGCGAACGCGTACATCTCGCCTAAT
>Ga0315901_10004236_pt1 | contig 17985 bp, 12 predicted proteins | sample LakEriMetagenome_10_FD_203761 | JGI IMG/M metagenome (GOLD analysis project Ga0315901, IMG submission 203761) | Freshwater fungal communities from buoy surface, Lake Erie, Ohio, United States - Buoy 2 MA116 | ecosystem: Environmental > Aquatic > Freshwater > Lake | place: USA: Lake Erie, Ohio...
GGGAGCCTAAATCGGTGCCAGGCACCTGGTGCGATGCCAGGTTGGATGCTAGCAAATCGGGAGCCTAAATCGGTGCCAGGCACCTGGTGCGACGCCAGGTTGGATGCTAGCAAATCGGGAGCCTAAATCGGTGCGAGCAAATTCGGTGCCAGGCACTTGGTACGACGCCAGGCTGGATGCTAGCAAACCGGAAGCCCAAATCGGTGCAGCCCAAATCGGTGCCAGGCACTTGGTGCAACGCCAGGTCGGATGCTAGCAAACCGGAAGCCCAAATCGGTGCAGCCCAAATCGGTGCCAGGCACTTGGTGCAACGCCAGGTCGGATGCTAGCAAACGCAGGAGCCCAAATCGGTGCCAGCAAGGAGGATGGGGACGCACGGCCTCGGAGGGCCATGCTACGGAGAGCCGACGCACGGCCTCGGAGGGCCGTGTTACGGTGTGATTGATTAGCCAGTGGTGCCTAGGCCGCTGGCGATCGCGTTGACGGTCAGCAACAACTGCGGGATCAGTTGATCGGCTTCTTTGGTCTGTTGCATGCGATGGTAGCTTCGCCACATCTTCAACAGATCGATCTGCTGGCGGTGCAAAACCCTCAACCCACTGGATCTTAGATTCATCATCCGCTGGATGTTCGGTCGTCGTTCGGATAAGGGGCCATCGTAGAGCCATTCGATTTTCTCACGTGTGCGAATCAGTTCGCTTTGGATCGTGGTCATGAACGAATCCCTCAGAGCAGGGTCCTCGACCATCTGCGCGTAGGCTTGCATGATCTCTAGATCGGTTGCCGCAAGGCTTGTCGCTACGTTGCTCAGCAGGTAATGGCAAGGTGCCCACTGACTCATCGTCTCTTTGAGTTGAGCGAATTTTTCGGGGGCGGTCATCTGGAGTTTCTCCAGGGCCGTTCCAACGCCGAACCAGCCCGAGAGGAAGAAGCGAGCTTGTCCCCAGCTGAAGACCCACGGTATAGCCCTTAGGTCTGCAAGCGATTGCTGGCCGGTGCGGCGTGAGGGTCGCGATCCGATCCGACTTTGCTCGATCGCATCGATCGGTGTGGCTTGTCGGAAGAACGTCACGAATCCCTCGCGATGGATCAGTTCGATGTAGCTTTCCCTGGCCCATTGCGACAGATCTGAAAGCGTCGCTTCGAGCGGATGCTCGCTCGCATCGTCCTTTTGGTCGGTCAATGTCTTGCGGGCGACACCTGCGAGGAACAGTTCCAGGTTGTAGATGGCCGTCGCGCCATGCGCGTACTTCTGCGGGATCGTCTCACCTTGCTCGGTCAATCGCAAATCCCCTTGCAAGGACTCGTAGGGCAACGACTGGATGAAACGATTCGTCGGTCCAGCACCTCGGCTGATGGTACCGCCACGACCATGGAAGAAACGGATGCGTACCCCATGCGATTTGCCGACTTCGACAAGTTCCTTTTGGGCCCGTCGCAAATGTACCAAGCTGGCCAGGATGCCCCCGTCCTTGTTGCTGTCGCTATAGCCGATCATCACTTGCCCGACCGGTGAAACAGAATCGCGTGCATCAGAATTACCCGACTCGGGGCCTCTGTGGACCTTCATGCTCCGCTTGGTGATCGGGTGCTCCAAAAAGGCGTTGTAAATCGCTGGGCTGTGCTGCAGATCGTCGACGGTTTCGAAAAGTGGGACGACGGGCAAGGGGCACTCCAGGCCGTCTGGGGTCTCTCGCATCAGGCCGACCTCTCTGGCAAGCAAGTAGACGACGAGCAAATCCGAGACGTTGCGTGTCATGCTTACGATCAAGCATCCGAGCCCGTCGAAACCGTAAGCTGCACTGTATTCCTTGAGAACCCTAAGGGAGGACAAGACCGCGTCGGCTTCGGTCCCGAGCGATACATCGGGCCTTGCAAAAGGTCGCTTGGATTCGAGTTCCCGTTGCAATAAATCCAAGCGTTCCGACTCGGACCATTGCGAGAAGTTGGTTCGGCTAAATCCGGCCGCGACGAGCAATTGCTCGACGGCTCGATCGTGAAACGCGCTGTTTTGACGCACATCGAGAACCGCCAAGTGGAATCCGAAGGTCTGTACGATCCGCATAAGCGGTTGGACCGCATATTCGGCGACATGGCGCTGGCTAGAGGCTACCAGACTCTCATAGAGCAACTTCAAATCGTCCAGCAACTCTGCCGAGTGCTGATAGATCGGCGGTTGGTCCTTGGCGATGTGTTCGTAGGAAGCATCGACGCGCGGCAATCGAGCCAGCATCGTGTTGATGAATTGGCGCCATGGTTCGTTTGGGTTGCGATCGATCGCACGTTGACCGGCAGTGCCTAAGCGATCGGCGGCGATAGCCAAGGCTTGGAGGAACTCCGGATTTGGCCGTTGCCAGTACGCCGAGAGGCTCAGTAGCCGTGCCAATTGCTGCAACTGCCGATGGACCAATCCCAGGGCGTTGCTGCGCATCTCGAGCAGACTCTGCCGGGTGACTTGGGCCGTTACCAGCGGATGTCCGTCCCGATCGCCGCCGACCCAGGTGCCGAAGGTCAATCGGGGGAAGACCAAAGGGTTATCGAATACCTTGGGATCGAGCCCAACTTGAGTCCAAGCCATTCGCAGCCTTTGGTCTAGGGGCCGCAGGACCGATGGAAACACATGGGTCAAGTAATCGAGCACGTTGCGACGCTCGGACTGAATATCTGGTTTGTCCAGATAGATCTCGCCAGTCCGCCATAGAATGGACAACAAAGCGCGCACGGCGAAGTCATTTTCTTGGCTCGAGGGGTTATCGGCCGAAGCTCCATTGCTGAGGATCTCTCGATGGATTTGCAGGCGTTCGTAGAGGCGTCGATGGTGAGCTAGGACAGTGGCTCGTTTGGCCTCCGTCGGATGCGCTGTCAATACAAGTTCGACTTGCATCTTTGGCAGTTGTTCGGCGATCTGCTGCGATGTCCATCCTTGGTCTTTCAATTGCCGCAAGGAGGCCCCCCAGAGGGCCGGCAGGGCATCCATTCCGGATTGCATTTCGATGGTCTTGCGGAACTGATCGGCCGCGTTTTGCTCGGCCATCCCCAGGAGTTGAAAGGCGATCGAATAGGCTTGGGTTAAATGGACCGACTGCCCGAGCCCACTGGGTGGAATTGGATGCTCGTTGGCAACGGGCAAGATGCCCGCGAGGGCATTTTCACCCGATTCCTCGAGCACTTCGCGAAAGCAGGTCAAAATCCAATCCCACTGGCCTCGGAGGATCTCCTCGTTCAGCGCCAAAACACTCTCGACGATCATGAAAGCATTCCAAAGAGTCAAATGCCATGCAGAGCCGACGCGATTCGAGTCGGAGTGCTGCACCGGGGGCAGTTAGGTACGAAACAGGCAGAGAGGTCGCTCTAGCTTACCGACTCGATGGGAAATTTTCTACAGAAACTTGTCGGTTTCAAACATCTGGCCGCCAATGGAATCCACTCGGGTTTCCGATGCACTTCGGGCATCCTTCCTAGAGATGCTGTAGGAGGGGAGTTAGCCATGGGCCGGTTGCCAACCTCCGGTAGCTGCCTCCATGATCTTTTCTTGGGTGGCATCTGCGATGGCGAATTCTGCGGTCTTGCGACCTTCGCTCAAGACCATGATCCGATCGCTCAGGGTGAGCAACTCAGGCAGTTCGCTGCTCGTTACGATGACCCCGAGGCCCTCGCTGCATAATCCTCGGATCACGCGGTAAAGTTCTGCCTTGGCCCCCACGTCGACCCCTCGCGTCGGATCGTCCAGGAGGAGCACTTTAGGGTTTGTCAGGAGCCAGCGGCCCACGATGCATTTTTGCTGATTCCCACCGCTGAGACTCCCGATCGGGGCCTCGAGGCTGGCTGTTTTTATCTTGAGTTTCTCGACCGTCTCGTCACCTGTAGTGCGTTCTTTGCTGTAGCTCAGCAGTGGACCGATGGTCGCCTCGTGCATCGCGCAGATCGATAGATTGCGCCCGACATTCATGTTGCTGAAGATCCCTAAGCGTTTTCGATCCTCGGTCACCAACGCCAAACCCGATCGCTTGGCCTCTGAGGGGTGCCGTGGCATGATCGAATCGCCGTCGAGGAGAATCTCACCTGTCGGGGGAATGGTCGATGCGCCGAAGAGGCATTCGAGCAATTCGGTGCGTCCAGCACCCATCAAGCCGGCGATCCCCAAGACTTCCCCCCGGTGCAGATCGAGCGAGATGTCTTTGAGTCGATAACCTCGGGCGTGGCCGGGCCAGGCTAACGACAGATTTCTGACTTCGAGTATCTTCTCGCCTCGCTCTGGCCGTGGTCCGAGGTCGAGCGATTCGATATCTCGACCGACCATGAGTTTGGTGATCTCTCGGGGGTTGGTCTCTTTGGTCGCAAGTGTTTCGATGAATTGACCGTCTCTCATGACGGTGATGCGATCGGACAGATCAAAGACCTCGTCCATCTTGTGGGAAATATAGAGGATGGTGGCTCCTTGGCTCCGCAGTTTAGCGATGACCCGATAGAGTCGCTCGACCTCCGATTCGGTCAGTGCGCTGGTCGGCTCGTCCATGACGACGATTCGGCTCTGGATGCTCAATGCCTTGGCGATCTCGATGAGTTGTTGGTCGCCCACGCGCAGAGAACCTGCGAGTCTCGTTGTGGGAATATCGCAATCGAGCGAACGCAGAAGCTCCGAGGCAGCCTGATGCATGTCTCGATCGTTTCGGAAGATCCAACCCGAACGCATTTCGCGACCGAGGAAAATGTTCGCCGAGATCGACAGTTGTTCGACCAAGTTCAATTCTTGGTGGATGATGCTAATACCCATCGATTCTGCATCGCGAGTCCCACGGAACTCGACGGGCTGTCCATCGATGAACAGTTGGCCATCGTAGTCGGTGATCACCCCCGAGAGAATTTTCATGAGCGTGCTTTTGCCCGCCCCGTTTTCGCCGCAGATGGCATGGACTTCTCCGGGCATGACATCGAACGAGACTTGGTGCAAAGCCCGCGTCCCGCCGAATCGCTTGCTGATGTTCTCGATCGAGATGATCGGAGAGGTCATGAAGCGTCGCTCGACTTGGTGAAAGTTTCCATGACTGCCCGTCCGATCAGACAAGCAATGACCACGACACAAACGACGACGGCTTGGTAAGGTGCATACCATTCGCGATTGCCATTGCCAAAAAAGAGCAAATACGACAGACCCGACAGGAGGCCTAGCGCTGGAATCACGGTCCATCCGATTTCGTTGGAGAAGAACCGTTTGTCCGAGAGCTTACCCCCCCCGCGTTGGCTGAAGGTGACGGCGACGACCACGACGATTCCGACGATCATACCTTCAAAGACATCGGAGCCTGCGCCGACGATCTTTTGGACTGCGTCGATGATGGTGCGGAGGAATAGGCAACCGAGGATCGTGCCCGGTATGGTACCCACCCCGCCTTGGAGCGAGCAGCCACCGATGACCGAGGCGGCGATAGCGTTGAGTTCGTATCCGCGGGCCATCGCGTCGGGTTTGGCCGAACCGCTATCTGCGAACATGATGATTCCGACGATCGATGCCGAGACGGCTCCGATGACATAGGCCAACCACTTCATCCGATCGGTTCGGATGCCGCTGAGTTTCGCAGCTTGTTCGTTCCCCCCCATGGCTTGCAAATGGCGGCCCGTGACGGTCCGACTCATGAGGATCCACAAGACCAACGCAAAGAGCACAAACAGGATCGAAATGGAAGTCACATCCTTGAGGGTATCCCGAAGGGCTGCATCCGGGAAATCGATCTGGGATTTGCCCCCAGTCAAGGTTGGGGTCAAGCCGCGACCGAAGCTGCGAAGGCCGACGAGGGTCGCTAGGGTCGCGACAAACGGAGGTAGACCCACGCTGGTAATGAGCCAAGCATGGAGCGTTCCGATCATGGCTCCAACCAGCAGGGTTCCCGCGATTGCCAAGATAACAGCGAGGCTCGAGACATGCCCTTGGCGGAACCCCTCAGGGTCCAAGACGATCATGAGCGAACCGAAGACCGTCGCGCTCATGGCGATGACCGATCCGCTCGAAAGATCGATGCCACCGGAGATGATGATGATGGCGCTGCCCAGGGCAAAGAAGCCCAGGAGCACGGTCTGACGCAGCACCACTTCGGCCGAGTCACCTGGAGAGTCCCAGTAAGTGTGATTGGTGTCTAGAGCCATGGTCACTGCCACGACGAGCAACCATGAGAAGATCAATTTGAGTTCTACGCTCGACAGCAATCGACCGATGAAGGTCGGTGAATCGTTGCTCATGAACTTGTCAGGTCGTATTGCTTGAGCCAGGCTTGGAAGGCTGGCAGGTCGAGAAACTCAACACTCTTGCCGAAGGACTCGAACATCTCGGCCTTCAGAGGCGAGCCGGATGGAACGACCACCTTCAAGCCCGTATCGAGGATATCGCCGCCGGGTTGGCCCATGTTGGGAAACATGCTCTTGAGCGTGTCTTGATCCCCTTGGAGTTTGGCCAATGCGTAGCGTACCGACTCGTAGCCCATGGCAAAGGGGTTTTGAACGACCATCGCATCGATCATGCCTTCACCCATTTGCTGGATCGCGATGGCTTCGGCATCGAAGGTAACGATGGTGAATTTTTCTCGAGCGTTCTTTTCTTTCACGACGTCGACAATTGCCGGCGCGTTGTAGGACCAAATGCCGACCAAGAGCGATAGGTCCGAGTACTTGGTGATCACGTCGCGGACGTTGTCGCGGGCGCGGTTGCGGTCGGCATCGTCGAGTTTGCGATCCTTTTGGGTATAGGTCGGTCCGACGGCTGAGGTAAAGCCATCCATGCGCTCGATGGCGTTCTGTTGGCTATCGACACCGACAAACTGAACGTACGGGGCTCCATCGGGCTTGAGCAGCTTGGCCGCAGTTCCAAGGACTTTGCCACCGGCGATGTTGTTGGTCCCGACATAGAACTCTCGGTGCTGTTGGAACTTGGCGTCCAGGTCGCTATCGAAGCAACCGATGGTGACTCCCTTGGCTTTGAGCTTCTTGAGCTCATCGGCGATGGCTGGATTGGTCGAGGAGATCGGTGAGATGATCACCGCGGCAATGTCTTTTTGAGTGCCGTACTGTCGAAGCTTTTCGATTTGGCCGGTTTCGGTTCCGTCGTTCGAGTCCATGCTAGCGGTCAACCCCAGACCCGAGAGCTTTAAGTCCTCTTGGGCCTTTTTGATACCGGCCCGAGCCGCATCCCAAAACGGCGAGTCGGTGTTGTTGAGCAGAAGGATCCGCTTGGGTCCGGATTTCGGTTGGACCGAAGCGGAGCTCTCTTTCGACGGAGTGCTTTCTTTGTTGGAGTTGCCTGTGCAGCCGACCAAAAACAAAAACAGCACCGAGAGGATCTCAATACAGCGGAGCGGAGGTGAGAAAAGCTTCATGGGAACATTCCTGGGAACTGGCCTGAGAATTGGGAGGGGTATTTTTCAAACAGTATCTTTCTCGAAGCGATAGTGTACTCATAAATAACCCGCTCGAAAGCGGTTTCGGGCTGGGGTAGTTGGCCGTTTTGTAGCATAATTGTCATCGAAGCACTACTTTCGCACCGTGCAAGGCGTTCTTCGGCGAGCGTCTCTGGCTGCTACGGGTTGTGGATCCAACCTTTGGATGAGAGCCTCAAGGGTTTATTTATGAGTGTACAATTCCGTTGCCCTTGCGGGGCTAGCCTCCGATCCAACGCTTCCATGGCCGGCAAGAAAGTGACTTGTCCGAAGTGTGGCAGGGGGCTGATGATCAAAGGACCGCAAGTGACTGACTCGGCCCCAGAGCCCTCCACTGCGACCTCCACTGCGCCCTCCATCGCGCCCTCCATCGCGCCGGAGACTTATGATCCATTTCCATCTCAGGCTCCCACTCCAAGCTATACGAGTCCATCGCTTGGAGGCCCGATGGTCAATCGCCCGAAAAAAGCCGCTGGAAAAGCTCCAGCTTGGCTCGTGCCAGTCGCCTCAGGTGCCTTAGCGATTCTCGGCGCTCTGGGCGCCTATCTTCTGTTTGGTCCCAAAGCGTCGATCAGCAGCGCGTTTCGACCCGTCGAGAACGTCGAGAACGCCTCGAAGGATTCCTCTGCGACGCTCACTCGCCCACCCGAGGGCGCTTCCTCAGGCGCGAACTCCTCAGGCCCAAACCGTGCGGATAGCTCCGAGCAGGGCTTCCAAGGGTTCGCATCTTTGGGACCAGAGAAATCGACCTCGAGCACTCCGGCGATTCAGGTGGCCGAAGAGTTTATCGGTTTTGCTAGGCAAGGTCAGTCCGATCGGGCCGTCAAGATGATCGCGCCAGAGGATTTCGACAAACGGCAAAAATACGGAGCAAGTGCTTCATGGGAAGCGATCCGAAAGGACCTTGAGGCCCCCAGGGTTCTCAATCACATGGTCAGCAAGAGTCTGGAGAGCACACCGCTCAACGATAGTTTCCGACACTGGAGAGTTTTGGGAGAGACGGTGTATCAGGGCGAACCAGCGGTCTTGCTCAGGTACTACTCGGATCCGGAGTACCCTCGCGAATTGATCACCGGTTCGGGGCGATTCGATCAATCAGCCAAGCTCGAAAAGCTTGCCAAGACCATGACATTCGATGAGTTCAACGCAGTCGCTGAGGATCTGATCTATGGCACGAAGAGTTCGCAGGTTGGGGTGACTCCAGACCGGCCTGGGACGCTAGGTTTTTTGCCACCGCGTTTCGGATACCTGATGCTCATCCTGGAACCGACGGCCCAAAGGCCTAAGATTGTCGATATCGTCAATGTGCTTGGCCAAGTTCCGATGAGTCAGATCGCCGGAGCAATTTATTTGGAGTCGTGGCAGGTCATCAGTATTGGTAGTGTTTCGGAGGCCGTGTATTCCGAGCGAATATCCAGATCCGACCGCATCGGCAAAAAAGCGTTTTCGATCTATGGCACAGTGCCCGGCCCTGCGGATTCCGTCCTGGCCAGAGAGATCGTTCCGGCTCCAGAGCTTTGGTACCGTTGGCCCGAGGAGAAAAACTCTGGCAAGACCGCCTTTGAGGAGACAATCGAAAAATCGCTAAACGAATGGTTGTCGAATCAAACGCCAAGTAGAACCACACGGCTTGTTCAAATCGCCCAGTCGCTGCAGACCACACCGGAGCGTGCACCGGAGTGGATCAATAAGTTTCGAGAAGCACACGCAGGAGATCCTGGGGCCGAGTTATCCGTCATCTCGTTTGCCATGACCTCGATCGAGCCTCGTATGCCCGAGTCGCTCTTGGAGGTGATCGATGATTCGGCCGAGCGGTTGTACAAGACCTTCAATGATCCCTTCATGCTCTACGTGCGAGCGTTGGTCCAGCAAGCTAGGGGAGACTCCGCAGGAGCTCAAAAAAGGATGGCCGAAGCCAACCGAGCAGGATTCATATCGATGAGGATGCTACGAGAGCCCTTTGAAGAGGCCCTCAAGCGGGAAGACAAACCCAGAGTGATGGCGGCATTGAAGCAGATTTCCAAGTACTGGTCGCAGGCGGATCTGGACAAGGCTGGGAGTTATACGCCGCAATTCATCAACGCTTGGAATGTAGCCAAAGAAAATGCCGAGGGGGTCAACAGCGACCTGGTCCAACGAGACGCCATCAGCGGTGGTTTGGGGCGCCGCGGACCGGTTGGAGACCCAGCGAATCGAGGCCAGGGAAGCGGCCCGATAGGGGGGATGGGTCCAAGGGGTTTTGAGCCCGGCCCATCCTCGCGCGGCGGTGGCGACCCGAGGCAGCCCCCGACGGATCGCCCCGGTGGTCAAGCAGGCCCCGGTGTTCAAGCAGGCCCCGGTGTTCAAGCAGGCCCGGGTGGTCCAGCAGGCCCGGGTGGCGCGTCCGTGCCGGGCAGACCGTCGAATCTCAATGGAGAGCGGACTCGGCCCGGCTCGCCGGGAGGTTTCGGTCCTGCTCCGCCTGCGATTGAAGGCTCGCGATCGGTCCGGTTTGTCATTCAAACGAAAACCTCCGCCGATTTTGCAGCCATTCTTGAGAAGCTCAAGCAGAAGCTCGGCACGGGGAATTTTCAAATGTCCACATCGGGCAATTCCGCGACGATCACGTTGGGTTTTGAAGGCCCGTTCCAAGAAGCCGTCACTGCGGTGGATTTTGGCAAGGTGACCAAACAGGATGAGGCTTCGAGGACCATCACCGTCGAGGCGCCTTGAGAGAGCCTTCAGAGAGCCTTCAGAGAGCCTGGACAGGTAGGGTTGGCGTCTTTCCAAGGGCCGGCACATTCGCTACACTGCACGGCTAGTAGCGTGTGGGGTTCCCTTTGCCGACGGACACAAGGTCCTATGAAACCATTGATCGGTTTTCGATTTGCTAGCGAGCATGATTTGTACATCGTGCTCTTTATTTCCAACGGTGGCGGGATATAGCCAGCCATCGGGGTTGCTTTGACTTCTCGAAGCGGCCGTTTCTCTACAAGCCTCCCGCTTTGGCTTGGCGAATATTCACCATCAATCCGCACGTTGTATTCTTGCGGATTCAAGTGGATTCCAGCGAATTCCAGCCACTCTTGCATGCGTCTTGATGCGCGTTCATTGGCCTGAAAGCAAATCAACTGCAAATGGAGTATGACTATGACGACGATGATCGTGATTGTTTTTGTGCTGGGTTATCTAGCGATTGCAACCGAGCACCGGATCCACATCAACAAGGCTGCAACGGCGTTGTTCATCGGGGTGATCTGTTGGACGCTTTACATGATGAGTGTCGATAGCATCACACCCGATTCGAGCGTGCCGAGTTGGTTTACCGACAAGCTTGGGCATCATGGCTCTGGGGTCGAGCATTTGAATCGCGAGTACTTGGTCGAGGGTCAGCTTTTTCATCTTTTGGCTGAGATCGCCCAGATATTGTTTTTCCTCATGGGGGCCATGACGATCGTCGAGCTTGTCGATGCGCACGAGGGATTCGCGTTGATCACGGAGCGGATAAAGACCAAGAAGCAAGTGAGCTTGTTGTGGTCGGTCGCTTGGATCACCTTTTTTGCATCGGCGGTTTTGGACAATTTGACGACGACGATCGTGATGGTCTCGTTGCTCCGCAAGTTGGTGCACGAAACTCATTTACGTCGGTTTTATGCGGGGGTTGTGGTGATTGCGGCCAACGCCGGGGGGGCTTGGTCGGTCATTGGAGACGTCACAACGACGATGTTATGGGTCAAGAACAAGATTGGGACTGTCGAGACGATCGGAAGTTTGTTTCTGGCAAGCGTCGCCTGTTTGCTGGTCCCGTTGTTGGTGATGTCACGCGGGATGAAGGGGGATTTGCCTCAAGGGAATGCGATTCAGGAATCCAAGCACATGAAAAACCTAGAGCCTTGGCATCAGGCGTTGTTTCTGGCGTTGGGGATTGGAAGTTTGCTCAGTGTTCCGGTTTTCAAGTTCTTTACGCATCTTCCACCGTTTATGGGGATGATATTGGCCTTGAGCGTGGTGTGGATGGTTTCGGAGATCGTCAAGCACACGCTCGATGAGAGGACGCGCACGAGCACTGGGGTGTTGGCTGTTTTGCAGCGCATCGACATGTCGAGCATTCTGTTCTTCTTGGGGATTTTGTTGGCCGTTGGGGCTTTGAGTGCTACGGGCTTGCTCGGAGGGCTGGCGAATTGGCTGACCGAGACGATCCCCTCGAATTCGATCATCGCGTTGTTGATTGGTTTATTGTCGGCCGTGGTCGACAACGTCCCGTTGGTAGCGGCGGGTATTGAGATGTATCAGATGCCCGAGAATCATCCGTTTTGGATGATGCTCGCTTACTGCGCAGGCACCGGAGGCAGTTGCTTGATCATCGGATCGGCTGCGGGGGTGGCAGCGATGGGACTCGAGCACATCAATTTCGTGTGGTACTTGCGAAAGATTGCGCCTTGGGCACTGCTCGGCTATCTCGCGGGGTTCGTCGTCTACTGGATCCAGGCCAAGCTTACCGGTCAGCTTTAAGCTGGTCTGGAGTCTTTGGTCAGGAATACCTAGTGCATGTCCTTAAGGAGGGTTAAATCGATGAAGTCACGACCAATGGTAGGACTGATTGGGTTCGGTAAGACAGGTAGGGCCGTCGCATCGGTGCTTTTAGCCTGTCCGAACAACGCGGGGTCAGTTTGACGGCCATCGGGTATTGACCAAGCATCCGCCGAGCTCTCCGAGATCGATTTGAACCGATCCCCTGTGCTGTTGTAGGATTCGGTTGACAATCGCTAGACCCAACCCTAGCCCCGAGTGGGACGACGCTTGATCCTTGTCTTGCGATCCAGGATCGATTCGTACGAACGGTTTCATCACCTCGCTACGAAAATCCCCCGGGATACCCGGTCCATCATCCTCAACATCGACGCAAACGAATCGATGGCTCTCTCCATGCGAATTCAACTCATTGCACTCGGAAACATGGATTCGTAACGTCGACTCCGCGTAACGCGCCGCATTGGAGGTAAGATTGACAAAGACTCGCTGAAAGGATCGACGATCTGCAAGTACTTTTATGCTCGGATCCGAACCCGCAAAAACCATCTCAACTTGCAACTTTGGATAGTCGATTCGCAACGCTCTTAACATGCCTTCCAAGGCAAGGTTAATCGTGATGATTTCTTTGGACTGGAGTGGTTCAGCTTGCTCGTTTCGAACATAGAAAAGAATCTCCTGCACAATCGCTTCGATGTCATCGATGGACTGGAGCATCACCAATCCTGGAGAATCAATCCCTTGATCGATCTGCGATCGAGGAACAAGGGCCGCAGCAAATTTCAACCGTGATAACGGAGTTCGAAGTTCGTGGGAGACCACCTGCAAGAGTTCTTTTTGCGTTCGAATGACGCTCTCGGTCTTCGATGCCATCGTATTAAACGCCACGGCCAGTTTGGTAGCTTCTCCGAGTTTCATCGCATCGACCCTGGCGCTGAAATTCCCACCGGCAATCTCCACGGCCGCATTCTCGATCTTCCGAAACCTCAAAGAAACTTTAACGATCATCCAGGCAAGAACAGCCAAAGCCACCAATAGCCAGCCGAGAATCCCATACCCTGCGGCCACCTGAGCATAATTGGTAACCTCCAGCAACGGCCCCAAGCAAAGCACTTGGCTTGAATCCCTGAGTTCAAGGGCAACAAAACTACCAACATCCGTCTGGTAGAAGACATTCTCGTGGTAATCCGTGAGCTTTTCGGAAACTTTGTCGGGTAAGCTCTCGCGCTGTTCTAGGCGAATCGGGACTCGTAACAGACTCGAATATTTACTGGTGGTTGCCTGGACATCTCCGGAGGATTCCAACGCGTCACGAACGCCCTTGAGCCAGCTATCGACCTGAAGCTCGATGAATCGATTGGTCAAACGACCAATCGGACCGCAAAGCAGGTACTGGTCTTTGCTTAACGGTACGCCGAGATAATCGATCATGCCATCGGCATAACGAACGATAAATCCATCGGTTTTTTTTAGACGCGACTGCTCGGACTCAGCAAGCTCAGCGGTGGGGAGAATCGCAAGGGGACCGACGCTCTGTTTACCGAACTCAGCAAGCTTGTTTCCTTGCTCTTGCGGTGGGCAAGTAACAAGTTGATCCGCCAGGAAATGGAGCTGATCGAGGTGAACTTGCGATAAACCTGCGATCACCCGATTGCGGTCCGAATAAACCTCCCGAAATAGGATCGCCTCGACAGTCCACTTGATCGATAAAACCACACAAACAAATACGATGACAACCTGAATAAAAAATCGAATCATAGGTGTTCTGACAGCATATAGCCATCTCCGTAGACCGACTGGAGCCTCACAGGATTCTTTGGATCCGTCTCGATCTTGCGTCTCAATCGCAATACATGCATATCGACAGAACGATCCCCGAAATCGTACGATTCGCTCGTATGCAATCGGTTGAACAGTTCCTCGCGACTCGTAAGCTTGTTTTTGTTTCTAGCCAGAACCACCAGGATGTCAAACTCCGCATTCGTGAGCTTGATGGGTTTACCGTGCAACTCCAGCAACCTACTTTCAAGGTGAATGACCAAATCGCCTACTTCGAGGACCTCTTGCGTTCCCTGTGCATTGTTGCTGTAGCGGCGCAGATGAAGTTTCAACCGAGTGACCAGCGCCATCGGCCGCACAGGCTTGGACAAAAAATCGTCGGCCCCAACCTCCAAACCGAGCACTTCGTCGAGTTCTTCATTGCGGGCGGTCAAGATGAGGATCGCACCCTGATAATAGGGCCGTACCTGCCGACAGATGGTAAAACCGTTCGATCCTGGCAAATTGATATCAAGCACCACCGCATCGGGTTGGAAACCAAGGATTCGATCGACAGCTCGATCGCCATGCCCTTCGATTTCCACGCGGAAGTCGTTCTCCTGCAGAAACGCGCGCATGATCTTGGCAAGCTTCAAATCATCTTCGACCAATAGTACGGTCTGCATTTCGATAGGTTGCGTGTCGGAGGCCTGTGAACTGGAGGGACGAGCTCCAATGATACAACGAAACTCGTTACCGAACAAACAGGTGGCAACCGCCGCACGGGTGCCTCGGGTTTGCCTTCGATGGAAAAATCTTTTGAAAATTCCTGTATTCGCTAAACTACATAATTAGCTATATAAGATTTTTAGTGACAATTCAGTGACAATTGCTTTAGCTAATAGATAAACAGGGAAAAACCATGGGTTTCGACCATTCAGGCTTGTGACAATTCAGTGACAATTGCATTGACTTATGCACCAGAGGCGGTTGCTTATGCTGCAAGCTCCCGATTCCTGCTCGCCAGGATGCAATTGTCACAAACTTGTGACAATTGTTTTCTTGCAATGCATGCAACGATCGTTTTAATGGCGACTCGGTAAGGTACTTCTCGGACTTCCCAGGCTTCGAGGAGCACCGAGCCGACTTGTACACTGAGCAAGGTTGCTCGGTTTTTCTCTTGCATGATGCGAACCGATGATTTGTTCTCTTTTGGCTATTTGCCAAGGAGTATGAGTTCTTGATCGCTTATTTGGAGAACAGTATCGTGAGACGAACATTATTTCATTTTGTCGCAGCGGTTTCGATGTTCGCTGCCAGTATGGTTTCCGCTGTGCAAACCGCAGTCGTGAGCTTTGGCACTGGGCATTTGAAGCATACACTTGTAAAAGTTCTGGGCGTCGCGATCGCCCTAATCGGCGGATCTGCTCAGGCTGCCGTTCTTTGGAACAATGAGGTCAACAATGGCCTCGGTGGCGTACTCGTCACCCATCCCGGCGGTATGACTGGCGCTGTCGCCGGAGCCGACCGAAGTGCGATTGGCGTTGGCGGTTCCACCTTTGGCTACACTGCGGAAAACGGTTCTTCAAAACGGCTTGCCGATGATTTCAATGCAGGCAACTCGTGGACCATCAACAGCATTCGGCTCTACACCTACCAGACTAACGCAACTGCAAGCACCATCACGGGTGTCACTCTTCGGTTGTGGTCGGGTGCTGCCGGTACCGGTACCCTGCTTTTCGGCGACGAGACAACCAATGTGATGACGTCGACATCGCTCTCCAACATCTACCGCACCCTTAATACCGATACCTCCGGAACGACTCGGCGGATTCAGTTTGTGGACGTTGCCGGTCTCAACTGGAACATTGGTCCGGGATCATATTCGCTCGATTGGGGCTTTACTGGCTCGTTGTCTAGTGGACCATTTGTCCCTGGACTCACTCCGCTGGGAGCAACTGGGTTGACCACTGGTAATGGACAGCAACGCGTGGGTGCCGCAGGCACTTTCGCCAACGCTCTGGACGGATCTACGCCTCAGGACTTCCCGTTCCTGATTGAAGGTACTGAAGGTACACCTGCAGTGCCTGAGCCGAGCATGATGGTGATAGGGACATTGTTTGGTATAGGTGGGCTTGTGGCTAAGAGGCGTCGGAAGAAGTAGCACTTTTTCCTTTGGCTCTTTTCCCGTAGCCATCCGCTGCCAAGCGGTGGCCAAGCGGCGTGAGTAACGCTTCCACCGTCTGGCGACAGGTGGCTAGTGCGCCTTGAGTTCGCCGAAGGATCGGAACCAGAGCCTATCGATCACTGGCAGCGATTTTCTCCCTTGGCTGTTTCCTTTGCGACCTTTGTGCCTTTGCGGTGAGACTCACCCCCCGTCCCCATACGCTCTCCCGCGAGTCAAAGCCCTAGGGGCGAGGGATGAGCCGTTTCGACGCGATCGTCGAAGCGTACGCTGCCTTTCATCAAATGGCCTGTGGGGTATAAAATGGCTGGAAGCCTATCCCGAGTGCCTTCGTTATGCTCGATCCTTGCATTTTGCCGACGACAAAAAATCGGAGTTTCCTCGGATCGGTATTTACGCGGGGGAATCGTTTCGGGCAGAATGCCCCCGATTCGCTCTGGAAGGAACCAGCGAAACGCGCTGCTTTGCCATCGGATTTTGCAAATCCACCAAGCAGCGACAACCATCGAACGCAAGGAGTGCAAAACGTGCTGTTCCGTATTAACAAGCTTTCTAATGTCCGCTTGGCCGGGTTTGCTCTTGCGACCCTGGTTGCAAGTCCGACCGGTTTCGCCCAAGAGCCACAGCCAAAAATGACACCCGTAGCGGTCGTCGACATGGAACATGTGCTCGACAACCACCCAACCTTCACCGCCCAAATGGAAGCGATGAAGGCCGAATTCCAGATGACGATGAAGGACTTCGAAGACCGTCGCAAAAAGATTTCCGAGTCGATCCAGCAGTTGCAATCCCAACTCAACTCGGACTCCCCGGAGTTCAAGCAGCGGGAAGAAGCGATCGTCAGCCAAGAGAGCAAGCTCCGCCTCGACGCGAAAAATAAGCAAGAGGAATTCGATGAGCGTCAAGCAAGGCTCATGCTCGATACCTACAACCAGATCGTCTCGGGCGTGACCCTTGCGGCTCGGTACTACAAATTCGACTTGGTCGTGCGTTACAATCGCAAACAAACCACCCAGATGAATCCTAAGAAGCCCCAGTCGGTTCTCTACGGTGCCGATCGCGAAGTAATCTACTTCAATCCAGATAATGACTTGACCGAGCCGGTCATCGGAATTCTCAAGCGAGACATTCCTGCTGCCGCTACGGCGGTCAATCCTGCTGCTCCAGCGACGAACAATGCTGGTGGCAAGAATCCGCTTTTGGCCAATCCACCCGGTGGCCCGAATCGCAAGTAAACCGCCGATCGCCTAGTCGATAGAAAATGGATTTTCTGACGAAGATGATGCAGGGACCCCTTCAAAGAACGATCGCTCATGTGGCTCATGTCAGCGGGCGCGGTTACTGGACCGGAAAGAACGTCTCTTTGACGTTCCTACCGGCCGAGCCTGACACGGGAATCGTGTTCCGCCGCATGGACCTAGTCGATCAACCGATGATTCCGGCCTTGGCCGCCCATCGCACCGATGCACCGTTGCGTACCAAGTTGGTCTATCGCGACGCGAGCGTCGAGATGGTCGAACATGTCATGGCGGCTCTCTACGGGATGGGGATCGATAACTGCATCATCCAATGCGATGGAGCCGAAATGCCCGGTATGGACGGCAGTGCTTATGCGATAGCCCTGGCGATCCACCAAGCGGGCCGCTTGACGAGCGATCGGCCGGCCAAACTCTGTCGGATCGAAAAACCAATCCGGATTGGGAACGCTGAGGCTTACGTCGAAGCCAGTCCTTCGAGCTGCCCGGGCCTGACCTTGGTCTACCATCTGGACTACGGACCCGAGAGTCCTATCCCTTCGACCTCGACGAGCTGCTTGCTGAGCCCTGAGGAGTTCCTCTGGTCGATCGCACCGGCTAGGACCTTCCTGACCCAGAGCGATGCGGTCAAACTTCAAGACAGTGGACTTGCACAGCACGTGACCCACCGCGACTTGGTGATCTTTGGTCCCAGCGGACCGATCGACAACCAATTGCGATTTCCCGACGAATGCTCCCGGCACAAACTCCTTGACCTGATCGGTGATTTGGCGCTGTGCGGACATTGGATCGACGGGAGTGTTTTTGCCTACCGCAGCGGCCATAACCTCAATGGACGACTAGCCGAACAGAT
>Ga0315901_10004238_pt1 | contig 17978 bp, 16 predicted proteins | sample LakEriMetagenome_10_FD_203761 | JGI IMG/M metagenome (GOLD analysis project Ga0315901, IMG submission 203761) | Freshwater fungal communities from buoy surface, Lake Erie, Ohio, United States - Buoy 2 MA116 | ecosystem: Environmental > Aquatic > Freshwater > Lake | place: USA: Lake Erie, Ohio...
CTCGCGCGCACCCTCGGGCGTCATCGACTCCATCGGGGGCAGGCCCATCTGGCTCATCATGTCGAGCACGATGAACACGTCGGGCTGCACCGATCGGATCACTCCGTCGTTGCAGACCTTCCCCCCGGGACCCGTCATGGAGAACCCGAGGTAGCCGCGCTCCACCACCTCGTTGCACGCACGCCGGTATCCGTCGACGCCGCCGAGGTAGGGGAGCATCACGCGGGGCTTCCCCGGCACGTTCGCGCCCATGTACCAGGAGTTGGTGTCCTTCATCAGCGAGATGTCGGCGAACTCGGCGCCGTGGCGCACCCAACCGGCCTCGGCCGTCTCGGTGGGCTCGATCATGTCCAGGCCGTTGTCGCGCATGTGGACGAGGGTGTCGGTCACCCAGTCCACGTGCTGCTCGATGGAGACCATCATGTTGGAGAGCACGCTGGGGCTGCCGGGCCCGGTGATCATGAAGAAGTTCGGGAACTCGGTGGACATGAGGCCCAGGTACTGGAGCGGACCGTGCTCCCACTTCTTCTTGAGGGTGGTGCCGTTGCGGCCGGTGATGTCCACGCTGACGATTGCACCCGTCATCGCGTCGAAGCCGGTGGCGTAGACGATGTCGTCGAACTGCACCGTCTCGTCGCCGAACGTGATGCCGTCGGACGTGATGGTGCGGATGGGCGAGGTGTTCAGGTCGACCAGCCGGACGTGCGGCTTGTTGTAGGTGTCGAAGTAGTTGGTGTCGAGGCACGGACGCTTCGTGCCGAACGGGTACGTCTTCGGGCACAGGAGCTCGGCGGTGACGGGGTCCTTCACCGTGGCGCGGATCTTCTCGCGGATCATCTCCGACACGAGGTCGTTCGCCTCGCGGTTCGTGCTCTGGTCCATGAAGATGCCGAGGATGGAGAACAGCTCGCCGCGCTTCCAGCCGGCCTCGAACATCTCGCGGCGCTGCTCCGGCGTGACGGCAAGTGCCGACACCTCGGACGGGGGCAGCGGCACACCGCCGCGGGTCCACTTGGCGGACTCGCGGTAGGCGTCACGGTCGGCGAGCAGCGGGGCCTTGCGGTCCTCGGAGACCGGGCCGTTGAACGCGGGCACGGAGAAGTTCGGCGTGCGCTGGAACACGGTCACCTGGCTGGCCTGCTCCGCGATCAGCGGGATCGACTGGATGCCCGACGAACCCGTGCCGATCACCGCCACGCGGCGGCCGGTGAAGTCGACTCCCTCGTGGGGCCAGCGGCCGGTGACGTACACACCGCCGGCGAAGTTCTCGGTGCCGGGGATGTCGGGGTCCTTCGGCACGGAGAGGCATCCGGTGGCCATGACGTAGTGGCGGCAGGTGATCGCCTCGCCGGTCTCCGTGCGCACGGTCCACTTCCACGTGGAGTCGTCCCACTGCGCATCCTTCACCCGCGTGTTGAAGGTGATGTGCGGGTACATGTCGTGCTTCTTCGCCACGTGCTGTGCGTACGAGAGGATCTCGGGCTGGGTTGCGTACTTCTCGGACCACGTCCACTCGCGGTCGAGTTCCGGGTCCCATGAGTAGGTGTAGTCGGTGGTGGGGATGTCGCACCGCGCGCCCGGGTAGCGGTTCCAGTACCAGGTTCCGCCGACGTCGCCGCCGGACTCGAGAACGCGGAAGGAGAACCCCGCCTCGCGGAGCCTGTGCACCAGGTAGAGACCGGAGAACCCGGCCCCGGCAACCACCACGTCGACGTCGTTCGCGCTCGTCATCACAACCCCCTGATCCGGCCGCACCGAAGCGGTCCTTCCCCTTCGCGCAGTCTCGCAGAGCGGGGGAAACAGTGTCTAGCCGTGGGCCGCACAGGGCCGGAGGGGAAAGACCGGTGGCTAATGTCGCGCCATGTCCGCCCCGCGCCCTCCGCAACCGTGGAGCGTGACCGCGGTGAACCTGCCCGAGCACGCCCGCAACGCCATCCACACCGACGGGGGCGCCCGGGCCGCCGGCTTCCCGCGGGCACTGGTGGCCGGTGTGTCCACCTACGCGTACATGGTCCACCCGATGATCGCGGCACACGGACTCGACTGGGTGGCGCACGGCGGCGGGGAGGTGCGGCTGCGCCGGCCTGTGTTCGACGGTGACACGGTGCGTTGTGTCCCCTCGCCCGACGAGCCGTTGCTCATCAGCGCCCTCACCGATTCACCCGACCAGCCCCGGGCGCTGTTCCGGGCTGTCCTCGACTCGGGCGACCCGGCACCCATGCGTCCGGGGGAGACGCTGCCCGACATGCGGTTCGTCATGTCCGGCGAGTGGGGTCCCGACTACGGGCGCAGGCTCGGTGACGCGCACACGCTCTGCACCGACAACAACGTCGTCCATCCCGCGGTGTGGCCGGCACTCGCCAACGCGGTGTTCCACGAGCACGTGGCACGGGGGAGCTGGGTGCACACCCGCAGCATCGTGCGGCACCACGCACTCGTGCGCGGAGGTGCCACCGCAACCGTGCGCTCCGTCGTTGTGGACCGTCGCGAGCAGGGCGGGGAGAGGGCTGTCGCCGACATCCACATCGAGGTCGACGGCACGGTGGTGGCGAGCCTCGAGCACGAGGCGATCGTCGCCCTTCCGCGCTGACCCGACCCACCCGAAATCAACCTCATTCACGGGTGGTACGGCGGCTGGGCGTATGGTGCGGGCATGACGACATCCACGGAACTGCCCAGGGTCCACACCCCGGAAGGGGGCTGGCACGGCGAGATGCCGGGTCCGTTCCTGTCCGGGTGCACCGACCCGCTCGCCGACGGCGTTCCGGACCTGCGCGGAACCTGGAAGGCCGCCGAGGTCACGATGAACGGCGGGCCTGCGCCCGAGGGCCTGCCCCTGTGGAACCACGTCGAGCGGATCGAGCAGGCCGGCAGGCGCGTCACCATCACCGCCGGCCACATCATCCACGACTTCCCCGCGGTCGACGGCACGTTCGAGAACGGGTGTCACGACGTTATGGAGATGGACCTCACGACCCCGATCGTGGTCGCTGCGTCCTTCGAGGACGGTGTCCTGGTCCTGAGGCCGCAGGGCATGCCCGGGGTGGAGGTGCGGCGCTGGCTGGACGGCGCCGACCTGATGTGGGACTACCACGGTGTGTTCCGCATGAGGCTGTCCCGCACCGCCTGAGGACGCACATACCGGGGGCGAATAGAGTTCGCCCATGAGCACAGACACCGCCCCCGCCGTGAGCCGTTGGTTCGGCATCAGGTTCGCCACCGCCGCCCGCTTCGAGCCGCCGGTCCGTGTGCCGTTCACCGGCGTTCCGGCCGACAGCGGCACGCCCGGTCCGATCGCCCCGCAGACACCCGGGATGCTCGAGCAGATGTTCGGCCAGACGGCACTCGACATCAGCGAGGACTGCCTCAGCCTGAACGTGTTCGCCCCCGCCGACGCGGGTCCCGGCTCGGCACTGCCCGTGCTGCACTGGATCCACGGCGGCGCGTACGTGAACGGGTCGGGCTCCAGCCCGTTCTACGAGGCCAGCAACCTGGCTGCGCGCGGGCACGTGGTCGTCACCGTGAACTACCGCCTCGGTGCGCTCGGGTACCTGGGTGCCGGCAACTGGGGCACGCTCGACCAGATCTGCGGCCTCGAGTGGGTGCGCGACAACATCGGAGCGTTCGGCGGCGACGCCGGCAACGTCACCATCTTCGGCGAGTCGGCCGGTGGCTCGGCGGTCCTCTCGTTGATGGCGTCGCCGCAGGCCGCGGGTCTGTTCCACCGCGTCGTTGCCCAGAGCCCGTCGATCCGCCAGCTGCGCTCGCTCGACACCGCGAACGACTGGGCGCAGAAGTTCTTCGAGGCCGCCGGTGTCGACGGTCTCGACGGCGCACGCGCACTGTCGGTGGAGCAGGTTCTCGAGGCACAGGGCAAGGTGCTCACCATGCGCAGCACCAACTACGACATGTTCTCGCCCGCGGGCGGCGGCGACGCACTGCCGCACGACATCCTCTCCGCGGTGGCGGCCAGCCCGGTGCCGCTCCTCATGGGGACCACCCGCGACGAGAGCAGGTTGTTCACCACCTTCGACCCGTCCATGGCCGGGTGCGACGAGGAGCGCTGGAAGCAGTTCCTCGAGACGAACTTCGGCGACCGTGCCGACGAGGCGCGCGCGGTCATCGAGTCGCACCGCCCCGAGGCCAACCACGCCCAGCTCATCGCCGCGGTGCAGACCGAGCACGCGTTCCGTGCACCGGCCATCGAGCTCGCCGAGAGGCGCGCCGTACTGGGCAACCCCACATGGAAGTACTGGTTCACGTTCGCCTCCACCGCGTTCGGTGGTGTGCTGGGCTCGTGTCACGCGCTCGACATCCCGTTCGTGTTCGACAACGCGACGGGTCCGGGGTCCGAGTTCCTGCTGGGCGAGGGTGAGGGCCGCGACGTCATCGCCGCCAGGTTCGCGGGCGAGGTGTCCGCGTTCGCGAAGGGTGGCGCCGCCTCGTGGCCCGCGTACGACGGGACGAAGCGCGCGACACTGCGCATCGACCACACCACCGAGGTCCTCCACGACCCCGAGTCGCCCGTCCGCCGTCTGTTCTCCTAGTTTCGGCGACGTGACGAGGACACTGACCGAGCAGGACCGCCGCGCGATACGCGAGCGGTACGCGGCGGAACGCGACAAGCGCCTGCGCCCCGACGGCAACGAGCAGTACCAGGAGCCCTCCGGGCGCTTCGGCAACCTGCTGGACGACACGTACGTGCAGGTGCAGCCCCGCGAGTCGCTCCACACTGACGTGCACGTGCTCGTGGTCGGTGCGGGGTTCGCAGGTCTCGTCACGGGCGCGCGGCTGAAGCAGGCGGGCATCGAGGACGTGCGGCTGATCGACAAGGCCGGCGACGTTGGCGGGGTGTGGTACTGGAACCGCTACCCGGGCGCCATGTGCGACACCGCCGCCATGATCTACCTGCCGCTGATGGAGGAGGTGGGCACCGTTCCCTCCGCCAAGTACGTGCCGGCACCGGAGATACACGCGCACGCCAGGCGCATCGCCACCACGTTCGGTCTGTACGACAAGGCGCTGCTCTCCACGGGGATCGTCTCGATCGACTGGGACGAGACGGCGTCCAGGTACGTGGTGCGCACCGACCGCGGCGATGTCCTGCGCGCGAGGTACGTGTGCATGGGCACCGGCCCGCTGCACAGGCCGAAACTGCCGGGCATCCCGGGCCTCCAGTCGTTCCGCGGCCACGCATTCCACACCAGCCGGTGGGACTGGGCCTACACGGGGGGAGACCCGACCGGCGGGCTGATGACCGGGCTGGCCGACAAGCGCGTCGGCATCATCGGCACCGGCGCCACGGCGGTGCAGTGCATCCCGCACCTGTCCCGCGCAGCGAAGGAGCTGTTCGTTTTCCAGCGCACGCCGTCGGCGATCGACGAGCGCAACAACCACCCGATTGACCCCGAGTGGTTCGCCCGTCTCGAGCCGGGCTGGCAGCGCAAGTGGATGATGAACTTCACGACACTGCAGACGATGGGGTTCGCCGACGAGGACCTCGTCATGGACGGGTGGACGGACATCTCGCTGCGCATCCGCGACCGCATGATCGACATCATCAAGGCCGGCGGCGAGATGGGCCCGGAGACGTTGTTGAAGGCGTACGAGGACTCCGACGACGAGAAGATGAGCGAGATCCGCGACCGAGTCGACTCCATCGTGGTCGACCCGGCCGCCGCCGCCGCGCTGAAGCCCTGGTACAGGCAGCTGTGCAAGCGTCCGTGTTTCCACGACGAGTACCTGCAGTCGTTCAACAACCCGAACACGCACCTCGTGGACACCGACGGCAAGGGTGTGGAGCGCATCGACGAGACCGGCGTGTGGGTGGGCGGCGTGCACCACCCCGTCGACTGCCTCGTGATCGCGTCGGGTTTCGAGGTGGGCACGGCGTACACGCGGCGCAGCGGCTACGACGTGACCGGCCGCGGCGGGCAGCGCCTGTCCGACTGCTGGGCCGACGGCATGCGCAGCCTCCACGGGATGAACGTGCACGGGTTCCCGAACCTCTTCATCCTCGGGTTCTCGCAGGCGGCGAACCAGATCGCGAACGTCCCGCAGAACTACGTGGAGAACGGGCTGGCGATCGCGGACATCATCAACCACGCGGACTCCCTCGGGGCCTCGCAGCTGGAACCGACGAAGGAGGCCGAGGACGCCTGGATCGAGTTCATCACCAGCGTCACGCGCGGCATACGCGGCGGGATGGACTGCACCCCCGGCTACTACAACAACGAGGGGAAAGAGATGGGCCGGCGCGAGCAGTTGAACTCGAGCGGGCACCCCGGGGGCCCCATCGCGTTCTTCCAGCACCTCGAGCAGTGGCGTTCCACGGGGGAGTTCGAGGGGCTCGCGTTCCGCTGAGGGTTCCGCGGCGCGGGGCCGCGGTCAGGCCACAATGGGGCCATGGAGACCACGCCGACCCCCGCGGACACGACAGACACGGCGGTGCCGGCGGTGGCCTTCGACGCGTGCCGGGCCAGGTACGGGACCTTCAGCGAGTGCCCCCTGTGCGGACACGGGCTGATCCCCGAGCACGCGCATTTCAAGTGCACCGGCTGCGGCTGGCGCGACAGTTGCTGCGACTAGGCACGCCGCCCGTCGCGGGTGTGTGAGACTCATCGCCATGACGACTCCAGTTTCCGTGTCCCGTGACATCGCCGCCCCCGTCGAGAAGGTGTGGTCCATGGTGACCGACCTGCCGCGCATGGGGGAATGGTCCCCCGAGAACCAGGGTGGCTCGTGGTCGGGTGGTGCATCCGGGCCGGCGGTCGGCGCCGAGTTCAAGGGCCGCAACAGCAACGGCAAGCGGCAGTGGTCCACCTCGGTCCGCGTGAACGAGTACGACGCGCCGAGGAAGTTCTCGTTCAGTCTGATGCTGCTGGGGCGCAACTGGTGCGACTGGGTGTGGGAGGTCGAGCCGACCGCCACGGGGTGCCGTGTGACCCACAGCTGGATCGACCACCGCAACGGGTTTGCCGTCTGGCTGGGCAAGGTTGCGAGCGGCGTGGCCGACCGTGCCTCGCACAACAGGGCCAACATGGAGGTCACCGTGCAGAACCTGGCGAAGGCCGCCGAAGCCGCCTAGTCCTGCACAGGCACGAACGCGACGCCGCCGATTGTGACGGCGCCGTCGTGCACGGGGAGCCCGCGGCCGAGTGACCTCTCGATCACCTCGTCCGTGTCGCGCACCTTCACCTCGACGGTGTCGAGTCCCTCGCCGCGCGGACCCGCGGGGGTGAACCGCACGCAGAACCCGTCCGGGCGCACCTTCTGCATCCCGCAGTTGCGCCCGATGGTGACGGGCAGGTCCATTGCCGCGCCCCAGCGCGCGGAGACGCCGGCAGGGTCGGTGCACCCGATGTCCGCCTGGGCGAATCCCGTTGCCGTGCGCGTGTCAACGTGGTCGCGCCACCGCGGCCCGGCCGGGTGCCAGTCGTCCCACGGGTCCTGCCTGTCGATCTCGAGGAACGTGCCGCCACTGTCAGCGGGGTGCACCTGCATGCACCGGTAGCCGTGGCTCTCGAAGTCGGTGACGATGCGCCAGCCCATCGAGAGGATGCGCGCGCGGTGTGACTCCTGGTCATCGGACTGGAAGATGAGCATGTACCCGCCGTCGCCCCCGCGGCGCTGCAGGTAGCGGCCCGCCGTTGTTCCCTCCCGCACGGGTGCGACCACCTCGAGGAACTGCCCGCCGACCGGGATCACCGCGTTGTGCAGGCCGAACGTTGCCACGCCCGGATCCTCGAACGCGGTGCGCACGGAGAAGACGGACTCGAGGTGACCGACGACGGTGTCACGGTCGGCGGCGACGAGGCAGATCTGGCGGAGTCGGATCACTGCGCCATTATCCTTCGCGCGGTGCCGACCGTTCTCATCGATGCCGAGGCGATATCGGCGTCACGGCCCGGACGCCCGCTCTTCACGGCGGCGTCGTTCACCCTCAGCGAGGGGGACAGGATCGGGGTCGTCGGGCTGAACGGGTGCGGCAAGAGCACGCTGCTGCGCATCCTCGCGGGCGAGACGGAACCGGAGTCCGGAACGGTGCGCCGCGGCCGTGGTGCACGTGTGGGCGTGCTGTCACAGTCCACCGTGCTGCCTGCCGGCACGGTGCGCACCGCGGCGGGCGGCACCTGGCAGTCCGAGGCGATGCTGCAGCGGCTCGGCATGGGGAACATGCTCGACGCACGCACCGACGAACTGTCCGGCGGCCAGACGAAGCGGGTGGCTCTCGCCGCATTGCTCGCGGGCGAGTGGGAGGCACTGATCCTCGACGAGCCCACCAACCACCTCGACCTCGACGCGGTGCGGTTCCTGGAGGAACGTCTGGCCGCTTTCACGGGCGGTCTGCTGCTCGTCACCCACGACAGGCACGTGCTCGACAGGGTGACCAACAAGGTGGTGGAGATCGACAGGGGGGCACTGCACGTTCATGTCCCCTCCGGACCGAACGCGGGCTCGGGGTACTCGGCGTACCTCGCCGCGCGCATCGAGCGCGAGGAGCAGGCCGCGGTGGACGAACAGGTGCGCCGGAACGCCGCGCGGAAGGAACTTGCGTGGCTGCGCCGCGGCGCGCCCGCCCGATCCACCAAACCGAAGGCACGGGTGGACGCGGCACGCGAACTGATTGCCCGGCGGCCCCAGCAGTCAGCACGGCAGGGGGAACTCGACCTCTCTCTCGGCAGCCAGCGCCTCGGCAGCAAGGGCATCGAACTCGACGGGGTGTCGTGGCGGTGGGAGCCGGGTGGCCGTGACGTGCTGCGTGGCGTCACCCTTTCGCTCGAGCCGGGGGACAGGGTCGGCATCGTCGGGGCGAACGGGGCCGGCAAGAGCACGCTGCTCGAGATCATCGCGGGCCGGCTGGTGCCCGCACAGGGCACCGTCGAGCGCGGACGCACCGTCCGCATCGGCTACTACGACCAGCTCGGGCGCGACCTCGACCTCGCGCAGAGCGTGCGTGATGCCGTGGCGGGGGACAAGGGCGCGCCGTCGGTGGAGGACATCGGACTGATGCGCCGCTTCTGGTTCGACGGTGACGCGCAGTTCGCCGCCATCGGCACGCTCTCGGGCGGCGAGCGACGGAGGCTGCAGTTGCTGCTCACGTTGATCGAGCAGCCGAACGTGCTGCTGCTGGACGAACCGACGAACGACCTCGACCTCGACACCCTCCGCGCCCTCGAGGACTACCTCGACGAGTGGCCCGGCATCGTGGTGGCCGTCAGCCACGACCGCACGTTCCTCGACCGCACCGTCAGTGAGGTCGTCGCGCTGGACGGTGACGGCTCGGCACGCGAGGTGCGCGGCGGTGTCGCCGGCTGGCTGGCCGAGAGGTCAGCGGCCCCGCGCGCGGCCGCGACGGGGCCGGGCGGGCCGGAACCCGGGGGTGCACAGAGGGGCAAGCAGAAGTCGGCCCCCGTCACGCGACAGAGCCCGAGCACGCTGCGCCGACTCGTGAGCCAGACGGAGAAGAAGATGGAGACGCTGGCTGCACGCCAGGAGGAACTCACGGCGGCGCTCGGCAGCGGAGGTGCCGACCACGGCGAACTCGCGCGCATCACCACCGAACTCGCGCATGTGCAGCACGAACTGGCGCGTGCCGAGGATGAGTGGCTGTCGCTGTCCGCCCAGCTGGAGGCTGCGGGGCCCTGACCCTTTCCTTCGCTCAGGCGGGGTCGCCGCGGAACCGGTGACGGTTTCGTGCGACCCAACGGTACGCCGCGCGCGAGATGTGGATGACGCCGGGAACCGACATCAGGCGACCGAGGACGAGCCACGGCCACCCTGCCTCCACCAGCAACCGTGCGATCCCGTCCGCGCCGCCGCGCACGCGGCCGTCGGTGCCGACGTGCTGCACGGCGGTGCGGCATGCCTCCTCGGTTGTCCCGTACTGCGCGGGGTCGATCGACTGCCACGCGACGATGCGGGGCACGCGGCGCACCCGTGCCCGCAGTATCCGCACGGAGCGTCGGCAGAACCCGCACTCCCCGTCGAAGATCAACACCGCGTCGGCCACGGGGTCACGCTACGTCGGGGTACGCAGAACTCCCCGAATAGTCATAGACTGTCGGTGTGAACAGGCGTCGACTTTCAAGGCCAGTTGCTGTTGCCCTGGCTTTGGTGACCGCAACTTTCGGGCACACGGTGGCTGCGGCCCCGCCGGCAGGCACGACCCTCACCGGTCTCGCCGCGTACTGGTCGTTCGATTCGTCGGCCAACTTCAACGTCCCGGATGTGGGAGGTTCGACGCTGACCAAGGGCAATGGTGCCTCCTGGTCGGCGAGCGGAAAGTTCGGCGGTGCACTGTCGCTGAACGGAGCAAGTCAGTCGCTGCATGACACGTCGTCGCCCGCCTATCTTCCAATCGGCAATTCCTCGTACACGCAGTCGGTCTGGTTCAGGCCTGCCGCGGTGAGCGGGTCGGGCGGTCTCGTCGGCTGGGGGAACTACGGATCGGGACGTCGTGTGAACGCCCTCCGCATGTACGAGGGATCGGGTGGTTTCCGCCACTACTGGTGGGGTGCCGACCTTGACTGCAGCGGCGCCACGTGCCCGTTGTCCGCGGGCACCTGGTACCACGTGGCAAGCACGTGGGACGGGACCACGCGCAAGCTGTACCTGAACGGAGTTCTCAAGAGATCGGACACCCCGGGCACGAACAACGCGACGGCAGCGAACTTCAACATAGGAAAGACCTGTTGCTCGGAGTTCTTCAACGGTCTCATCGACGATGTCGCCATCTACAGCAGGGCACTGACGGCCGTGGAGGTGGCCGAACTTGCCGACGGGGCCGTTCCCACCACGACCACCTCGACGACAACAACGACGACGACCACCACATCCACCACAACCACCACCACAACAACGACAGTGCCGGCAACCACGACCACGGTCCGGCCCACCACCACGACCGCGGCCCCTGTCCTCGAGATTGTGGTCAGTGTCCCGACGACCACCGTGCCGCCGGCAGTCGCATCCCCGTCGGTCACCCAGTCCCCGGCAGTCCAGGAACCATTGGCAGTCACGCCGGTCTCGGCTGCCCCCGTCACCACCACCACGTCGGTCCCCTCGGCAACCTCACCCAGTGGGCCGCGCTCATCGTCGGTGTTGACCACCACGAGCACTTCCACAACCTCGACGGTGACTCCGAACTCAGGCGGCACTGTCGCGCCACCAGTGCCGAAGATCCAGGTTGTCGCCGCCGGTGAGGCCGGCGTGAAAGTGGGAGATTCGGTCGAGTCAGCCGTGGTGGAACGTGTCGACAACAAGCTGGTGGTGTCCGCAGGGGAACTGAAGGCGACACTCGGTGGTCTCGGCACCGACGGGTCGGTGATGCCGCTCGACGAGGACGGCAACGTTCGTCTCAAGTCGGGTGACAGCGTGCGGATCACCCTTGCCGGGTTCAAGCCGGGCAGCACCGTGGAGGCGTGGTTGTTCTCGACGCCGGTTCTGATGGGCATCGCCAAGGTCGGTGCGGACGGCCAGGTGAGCGGGAACTTCGTCGTGCCCCGCAACGCACCGGATGGTGCGCACCGGATCGCGATCGTGGCGAGGACGAAGGACGGAAAGCCCGCCACGTTGACGGTGGGTGTGATGGTCGGTGAGTGGGAGTCGGCCGGCGGTGTCGCGGTGTGGTTGATCGTGCTGCCCATCGTTCTCGCCGTGCTGGGTGCGCTGGTGCTGCCGGCCACCCGACGCAGGCGCAACCCGCGCAACGCGTAACCCGCCGCCCACTACCGTTGGGGCGATGAACGGCACCCCCGCATCCGCGGGATTCCGCATGCCGCCCGAGTGGGAGCCGCACGTCGCCACGTGGATGCAGTTCCCCACGGGCAACTTCACGTTCGGCCCGTCGGGGTCCGAGTCCCTCGACAGGTACCAGCGCGCGTGGGCGGCCGTGGCGAACGCAGTGGCCCGGTTCGAGCCGGTGCTGGTGGCCGTGAACCCCGACGACGTGGACGCCGCCCGCGACCACCTGGGGGAGGGTGCCGAGATCTACGTGACCGCCATCGACGACGCATGGTGCCGCGACAGCGGGCCCACGTTCCTCACCGACCGCAACGGCGGGCTGGGTGCGGTGCACTGGAGGTTCAACGCGTGGGGCAACGGCCAGTACCTCTCCCACGATCACGACGCCAGGGTGGGTGCCGTGATCGCGGCGGCGAGCGGGGCGCGCATCTTCGAGTCGACGATGGTGAACGAGGGCGGGGGCATCCACGTGGACGGCGCCGGCACGGTGATCATCACCGAGACCGTGCAACTGGACCCCGACAGGAACCCGGGCTGGACGCCTGCGCAGGTGGAGGCCGAACTTGCCGCAACGATCGGTGCGGAGAGGGTGATCTGGTTGCCGCGCGGTCTCGCCAAGGACTACGACGAGTTCGGCACGAGCGGGCACGTCGACATCCTCGCCACGTTCACGCCCGCGGGGACAGTTCTCGTCCACCGCCAGAACGACCCCGCCCACCCCGACCATGCCGTCTCCGACGAGATCATCGAGGTGCTCCGTTCATCTCGCGACGCATCGGGTCGGCCCCTACGTGTGGAGGAGATGGCGGCACCCGCAACGGGATGGGCCGACGACCAGCCCGTCGACTGGAGCTACATCAACCACTACGTGTGCAACGGTGCGGTCATCATGTGCGCGTTCGACGACCCGAACGACGACGCGGCGGCCGCGGTGCTGGCGAGGTCGTACCCGGGCCGCGAGATAGTGCGCGTGGACGCACGCGCCATCTTCGAGTGCGGCGGCGGTGTCCACTGCATCACGCAGCAGGTTCCCGCCGCGCAGCGTTGAGCGCGCCCTGTCAGTCCTTGAAGGCGGGGCAGACCTTGGTGGTCTTGAAGTGGCACCAGTCGCACAGGGGGCCGGTGCTGCACGGGAAATCGCCCTGCGCCGCGAAGTTGTCGATGGACTCGCGCGTCTCGACGATGGTCCCCTTGGCGATGGAGAGCTTCTCGGTGGTCACGTCGAGACGGCGCACGACGGGCTCGGCCAGGTAGACGATCTCCACGCGCGAGGTGGTCTCCTGGTCGGCCTCCTGCAGCATGAGCGCGTAGGCGAGCAGCTGGAAGAACTCGTCGTCCTCGGGCTTGAACCGGGGGTTCGGCACCTTGCCGGTCTTGTAGTCGGAGATGGTGATGGTGCCGTCCTCGTTGAACGAGAAGCGGTCGATGATGCCCTTCAACTGCACGCCCTCGACGGATGCCGCGACGTTGTGCTCCATGCCGTCGAACTCGGTGTCGGCGGGGTTCTCCAGGACGAACAGGTTCTTCATGCAGTCGAACGCCTGGGTCTTGAACTTGGCGATGGGGCCGAGCTTGCGGGCCTCCTCGAGCGACTCGACCTTCTCCTGCCAGCCGCCGGCGGCCCAGCGCTCCGCCGCCAGAGACCTGACGCCCTCGACGGTGCGCACATCGGGCGACTGCTGGTACATGTGCTCGAGCACGTCGTGCACGAACGTGCCGAGGTGGGTGTGCCACGTGGGCGGTTCGCTGAGCTTGTCGATGCGGGACAGCTTGAACTTCTGCGGGCACTGGCGGAACGTGCCGATGGCGGAGGGGGAGAGATAGGGCGGCGGCGTGAGCACGTCAGGGAGTATTCCAGAACGGTGTCGCGCCGGGTGTCTTTTCCTTCTCCGGCGCGGTCCGTCAGCCGAGGAGCATGTCCGCGTACCTGGACAGCATGGGTGCCGGGCCTCCCACGAGGAAGGTGGTGATGCAGGTCTCACGCCACTTCGCCGCCTCGTCGCGGATCTTGTCGATCGGTCCCACGAGCGCAACGTCCTCCACCATCCGCAGCGGGATGATGGACGCCGCTTCCGCCTTCTTGCCGGCGAGGTACAGGTCCTGCACCTTCAGTGCCACGTCCTCGTAGCCCATGCGGGCGAACACCTCGAAGTGGAAGTTCGCACCGCGCGCGCCCATACCGCCGGCGTACAGCGCGAGGTTCGGGCGCACCGCGTCGGCGCACTTCTCCACGTCGTCACCGGGCACGACGGTGAGCGGGATGGCCACCTCGAACCGGTCCTCCTTGCCCTCCTCGCCGCTCGCGGCGAAACCCTCCCGCAGCCGTTCGCGGTACCACGCGTCCTCCTTCGGCGAGAAGTAGAGCGGCAGCCAGCCGTCGCAGATCTCCGCGGCGAGCGCCACGTTCTTCGGGCCCTCGGCGCCGAGGAAGATGGGGATCTCCTTGCGGTGCGGGTGGATGGTGCTCTTCAGCGGCTTGCCGAGGTTGGCACCGCCCTTGTAGGGCATGTCGTAGAACTCGCCGTGGTGCTCGACGGGTCCGTCGCGCCTGATGATCTCGCGGATGATGCCCACGTACTCGCGCGTGCGGGCGAGCGGCTTCGGGTACGGCTGGCCGTACCATCCCTCGACCACCTGCGGACCCGACGCGCCGAGACCGAGGATGAAGCGGCCACCAGAGAGATGGTCCATGGTCATCGCGGCCATCGCCGTGGCGGCGGGGGTGCGGGCGCTCATCTGGATGATCGAGGTGCCGAGCCGGATCCGTTCTGTGTGCGATCCCCACCACGCGAGGGGCGTGAGTGCGTCGCTGCCGTACGCCTCCGCTGTCCACGCACTGTCGAAGCCAAGCTTGTCCGCCTCCTTGATGGCCTCCAGCGCACCAGCGGGCGGACCGCTGCCCCAGTATCCGGCGATGTACCCGAGCGAGACGTTCTTCTTCGACATGGACCAACAGTAGGTCATGTGCGCCGGCACCTCGTCTAGCCTCCGTGTGATGTCCGGGAAGCCTTTCGGTGTGATCGAGGGGTTCTACGGCGACCCGTGGAGCGAGGATGAGCGTCTCCGGTGCATCGAGGTGCTCGCGGAGAACGGCGCCGACACCTACGTCTGGGCACCGAAGAGCGAGCCGCGGCACCGTGACAGGTGGGACGAGCCGTTCACCGGTGCCGAGGTCGCCTCGTTCGCGCGCATGATCTCCCACCGCCCCTCCGTGAACGTGTCGATCGGGCTCACCCCGGGGCCGGATGCCGATTCCGCGGCCGTCGCGGCGAAGCTTCGCCCGGTGGTGGATGCCGGCTGCCGCAAGGTGACCATGTGCTTCGACGACCTGCCCGTGCTCCATGCCGGGGAACGGCACCGCACCATCGCGAACGACGTGCGCGGGATGCTCGGCACCGACGTGTGGGTGGTGCCCACGCACTACGCGGGGACAGCGGGTTCGCCGTACCTCGACGAACTCACCGATGGTCTCCATCCGGATGTGCTCGTCATGTGGACCGGCCGCACGGTGGTCACCGACACCGTTGACGCCGCCGAGACGCGGGCACGTGCCGACGTCACCGGCGGGCGCCCGCCCCTTCTGTGGGACAACGTGCCGGTGAACGACGCGATGATGTCGGGGCTGCTCCATCTCGGCCCGTACCACGGGCGTGACCGCGCCGTCATCGCCGCGTGCGGCGGCATCCTGCTGAACCCGATGATCTCCATGACGGCGTCGCTGCCGATGATCGAGTCGGCGTGCGCGTGGTGGAGGGGTGCGGACCACACCGCCGCATGGGAGGCGTCGGCGGACCGGCTGGCACTGCGCACACTGGCCTCGGCCACCAGTTACCCGGGCGACCCGCACTGGCCGGGTGACCGCCCGGGGAGGGAGTGGTTCGAGAAGGTCGCCTCGATGCCCGGCACCGACGACGCCGACCTCGAACCGTGGGTCGACGCTGCAAAGGCCGGTGCGGCAGTCTGTCTCGCCGCGCTTGACGTGATCGATGCGGTGGCGGGCGGCACCGACCCGTCCGCGGTCACCCGCACCGCACTGCCGTTGCTCGGACTCTCCGCGTGGATGCGCCGGCCGGTGCGCACGCTGGGCAGCGGCCCGCGCAACAGGCCGCTCTTCGGCCAGGACGGAACCGGGAGGTTCGTGGTCACCGCAGGCGCGGTGCAGTTCACGGAGTCGCTGCCCGAGTCGCACGTGCGTGCGGCGATGGAGGCACTGCGCGCCAGGGACTGGGCGTGATGCGCCGCCCCGCCGCCGTCCTGTGGGACATGGACGGCACCATCGTGGACACCGAGCCGTACTGGATCGCCGCCGAGCACGAGGTGGTGGAGATGCACGGCGGCACGTGGTCGCTGGAGCACGGCAAGGCGGTGGTGGGCAAGGACCTGCTCGACACCGGCGCGTACGTGCGCGACAACGGGCCCGTGCCTCTCACCCCGCACGAGATCGTCGAGTTGCTCCTCGACCGTGTCATCGTGTCGGTGCGGCGCGAGATCCCGTGGCGCCCCGGCGCGCGCGACCTGCTCGCGGGGTGCCGCGAGGCGGGCCTGCCCGCGGCACTGGTCACGATGTCGTGGAGACGGTTCGCCCTGGAGGTGGTCGAGGCTCTTCCGCCCGGTTCGTTCGACGAGGTGGTGGTGGGCGACGACGTCGCGCACGGCAAGCCCCACCCCGAGCCGTATCTCCTCGCGGCGCGCCGGCTGGGCGTGGACCCCGCGGACTGCATCGCAATCGAGGACTCGCCGACCGGCGTGGCGAGCGCGCATGCCGCCGGGTGCACCGTGCTCGCGGTGCCGCACATGGTGCCGGTGTCCGCGCCGGGGACCGATGCGCACCGGTTCGTCGTGCGTCCGGGGCTGGAAGGGCTCACCCATGCGGACCTCGAGGCGATGTTCGGGCACCCCGTGTAACAAGATGGGTGCATGAGCAGCGAGACAGCACGCAAGACCTGGCGCACGGCGGAACCGATCCATGCGTTCATCTATTTCCTCCCCGAGGCCGCCGCGGCGTACGAGGCACTCGGGCCCATCGGGCCGCGCACGGGGTACTTCGCCTCGCGTTCCGCACCCATGGGGGCGGTGCCGGCCGAGGTCGTGGTGTCCACCTTCTACAACTTCAACCCCGGGCTCGTGCGCGACGCGATGAACGGAGCATGGGACGTCGCGTCCCCGGCGCAGTGGTGCGCCACCCGGCTCGCATCCGTCGACGCGGGGCTCCACCGCGCGTGGGACGGTGCCGTGGACACGCCGGAGATCCGCGAGCTCGCCGTGCTCCTGCGCGCGGCGGCAGAGGTGGCGTGCGCGTCGCCGGAGGGACGGCCGCTGTTCGCCGGGCATGCGTCGCTCGCGTGGCCCGACGAGCCGCATCTCGTCCTGTGGCATGCCCAGTCCCTGCTGCGCGAGTTCCGCGGCGACGGCCACATCGCCGCTCTCGTCACGGAGAACCTCAGCGGGCTCGAGGCACTGGTCACCCACGCCGGGTCGGGGGACGTCACCGCGAAGATCCTCGCGTCGTCGCGCGCCTGGCCGGAGAGCGACTGGAACTCCGCGGTCGAGTCGCTCCGGTCGCGCGGGATCTGCGACGCCGAGGGCAATCTCACGCCCGAGGGCCGCGCGCAGCGCGACAGGATCGAGCAACGCACAGACGAACTCGCGACGGCGCCGTACGCGGCCCTGGGGGAGGAGAGGTGCGGGAAGGTGCGCGAGCTCGCCCGGCCCCTGTCGAAGAGGATCGTCGACTCGGGGATGCTCGGCTTCCGTTGATACGGTTCCCCCATGCTGTCCAGGGGGGATGCGATAGCGGCGCTCACCGCTGCGGGGGAACCGTACGAACTCGTCAACGCGAACGTCCACGGGCATGTCCGCAGGGTGTTCCGCAACGCGCCCGCATCGCTGCGCGACCAGTGGCTGGCCACCGCCGCCCACGGTGACCGTCCCTACCTCATCTACGGCGACGACGTCATCACGTATGCCGAGGCGCACCGGCAGGTGAACTCGCTCGCGTCGTGGCTGGCGGAGAACGGCGTGGGCAAGGGCGACCGAGTGGCGATCGGGATGCGCAACTACCCGGAGTTCGCGCTCGCGTTCTGGGCGGTGGAGAGCATCGGCGCCATCGTCGTCAGTCTGAACGCGTGGTGGATCACCGAGGAGATGAGGTACGCGTTCGGTGATTCCGGCGCCACCGTGGCCATCGTGGACGGCGAGCGGCTCGAGCGCCTCCCGGCGTCGATGCGCGCGGA